>JAESFY010000068.1_pt1 | contig 90344 bp, 65 predicted proteins | sample 9266201 | NCBI WGS metagenome assembly JAESFY01 (sample SAMN14515071, study PRJNA621656) | algae metagenome | isolation source: Nodosilinea sp. WJT8-NPBG4 and co-occurring heterotrophs from soil, lower... | place: USA: Pinto Basin, Colorado Desert, California | collected 2006-05-27 | reverse complement strand
TCCGGCTGAAAGGCCTGTGCGAGTTCAAAAGCAAGGCAGTCACTGCGTTCGCCGGGCTCCATCAAGAAAGAAGAAATGCGACATTTCTATTTGGCTGGCAGTGCGACATTTGAACTTGGCCTTGACATTCTTTGTGGGAGCAAAGTTGTAATGTCCCATTCTGGCTAAATAGAGATGTCGCAAAGTCCGCCCCCCGGCTCGGAATTTGAGTCACATCACTACCGCAACCTCATCTCAGCCCAGCGACCTTAGCGCAACACCCATGTCACGCCAGTGCTCGGGATGGCAGGTGAACAGCAGCACCTGGTGCCGCTGCGCCGCGTCGAAAAGAACGCGCTTCATCAGCGCCAGCCGAGGAGCGTCGCTGTGCACCAGCGCATCGTCGAGGATCAGCAGCGTCGGGCGGGCCGCTTCCTGCAGCAAGTCGGCGTAGGCGAAGCGGCCGATGAGCCGCAGCTGCTCGCGCGCGCCGAAGCTCAGCTCTTGCAACTGCCCGCTCTCGATGGCGCCACCAGCGTTAAGGCGCGTCAGGGTGGCGGGCGCGAGCCCGGCGTCCATGTGCATGGTCGCTCCCGGCATCAGTAGAGGCAGGTAGTGCTGCATGCGCGCCTGCAACGGCGCTTGCAGCCGCGTCAGCGTGGCTTGGCGCTTCTGCTCTAGCTTGCCGCACAGCAACGCGAGCGCTTCGGTGCGGCGCTGCAGTTCGGCCTGCCGGCGCTGTGCCTGGGCAAGTCGGCCCGCCACGGCCTCCCGCTGTTCTTCCAGGCCCTGCGCCCCGGCCAGCTGAAGCGTGTTTTCGAGCAGCAGCAACTGATCGCGTCGCAGTTGATGGCTGCGTGTGAGCTGCTCAATGCTGCGTTGCAGCCTTTCGATGTCCTGCAGCACGATGTCTGGCCGTGCGGCCTGCATGTCGGCGCTCGCCTGGTCGATGCGAGCGGTCAGCACCTCGGCATCGGCGCCCACTGCCATCCATTGCTTGCGGGCTTGTGAATGTCGTTGCTGCCGGCCCGGGTCGGCGAGCGTGGCCCGCGCAGAGGCGAGTTCGCGCTGCGCTGACGCGCTCGCCTCCTGTGCCGCCGATTGACGGCGTTGGGCTTCGGCGAGTGTCTTCTGCGCGGCCTGCTCGGCCACTACCGCCGCGTGCTGGGCGGCTTCGGCTTCCTCGATCGACAGACCGGGCTCTTCCGCATCCGCGGAAAGGCGTTCGAGTGCCGCCTGCGCGGTCGCGATGCGCGACTGCACCTGCACGAGTTCGGCGCGGAGTGCGTCGAGCCCGCGCGGTGCAACGATGCCGAGGGCCTGTTGCGCAAGCTTGATCTGTGCATCGAGATCGGTTGAGGTGCCGAGCCGTGACCGGGCCTCGGCGATGTCGTCCACGCCACAGCCCCGCAACGCGGCGCGCAGTGCATCGCGCGCATCTGCGTGCGTACGCGCAAGCGCCACCAAGTCGTCGCCGCCGGGCGTGATGACCAGCCGGCCACCGCCCGGCAGGTGCAGCGTGGCGGGTGCGTCGACCAGCCGCTCGCCCTCCCCGTGCAGCGTGTGGGTTTCGCTGCGTGCCTGGAGTTCGAGAGCTTGCCCTTCAGGAAGCACGAACTGCAACCGGGTGGCCACGGCCTGGCGGCGCAGATCGGCATCGCGCTCGGCACGCTCGAGCTTCTGCAATTGCTCGACGTCTGCGGCACGGATCTTCGGTGCCGCGGCGGCGGTCGCTTGCAGCGCTGCCAGGCGCGCTTGGGCCTCCTCCGCACGGACGATGCTTTCGGCGCTTCGCGTTGCATCGGCTTGCGCCTGTTGCAGCAACTGCTGAAGGTTGCGGCGCTGTGCCGCCTGGCTGGCTGCGCGCCAGGCATCGCGCGCGCTGTCGGCGCGACGCAGGGCTTCCGCTGCGTACTGGCGCGCGTGGTCCACGGCGGCGTCGCAGTCTTGCAGCTGCCTAGCCGTCTCCTCGCCGGCACGCTCGCGTGTTTGAACTTCGGTCTGCTGCTGCGCCAGTCCGGCCAGCTCCTTTGCCAGCAACTCGCGGGTTTCGTGCAACTGATGCAGGCGCGCGCGGTCGTTGCGAAGTTGTTCCTGACTCGCCTGCAGCGTGTCATTGCGGCGCTGCGTGGCGAGGAGCTCCTCGCGCAGCACTTCCCAAGGACGCTCGATCTCGTCGGTCCGATGCTGCTGGCGCATGTCCGCGAGCTGGTCGACCTGCTGGCGGTAGGTGGCGACCTGTATATCGACCACTCCAAGCTCCGCTTCCAGTTCGGCGGCCTGCGTGATGACTTCGGCATAGGCGGCACGAGGCTTGCCGGTCGAGGTCAGGAGTTCATCGCGCTGCGCGCGCAGGCTGTCGAGGATTGCGTCGCCGCCGCTCGCTGCTAACGCAGCAGCCGAATCGCCTGCGGGATCGCGAAGCGCGTCGTGCAGGTGATCGCGCGCATGGTTGACCTCCAGCTCCTGCCCGCGCCCCTGCTCCACCCACAGCAGGCCTGGGATGCCCCAGTTCTCCGGCTTGCTTGCGCCTTTTCCCGCGAACGTGAAGCCGAACAGTTTGGCCAGATGGTCTTCGGCGTCGGTGCCGTCGAATGACCGCGTGCCGACGGCCAGGGTGCAACGCTTCTTGCCAAGAAAGCTCTTCACGAGCCGGTGGTTTTGGCCGTCGATCAGAAAGTCGAGTTCGACGAGCGGCGCAGCGCCACTGCCCTCGCCCCAAGGCCGCAGGTCTTCCACGGCCGTGGAGCGGTGGCGCTCGAAGAAGGCCGCTCGAATCGCGCGAACCAGCGTGCTCTTGCCCGCCTCGTTGGGCGCAGCCACGATGTTGAGCCCGGGCTCAAAGCCGCCGAGCTCCAGCGGTAAGCGAAAGCGCCGTATCTGCTCGACGCGCAAGCGGGTGATCTGCAGTTTCATGGCCGGGTGCCCTCCTCCTTCGGCACCACAGCCGGTGCGCGCTGCGCAAGCTCGGCTGCCAGCAGCGCCATCGCATCCTGCGCCACACGCGCCTCGTGCGAGTCGGCGCTGGCCTGCGCATCGCGCAGCTCCTGCACCACCTCGCCCAGGTAGCCGTCAGCCTGCAGGTCGGCAATGTCTTCATCGGTAGGCACGAGCCGCAGCACCGACAGATCGGCCTGCAGATGGCGCGCCCGTGCTTCCGCACGGCCGATGGCCTCTTGCAGGCGCTGCAGGCCGGTGACATCGACCTGGCCCTCGACGCGCAGCTCTGCCACGTCGTCGGCGTCCAGTGGCTCCAGTTGCGCGATCAAGGCATCGCTGTCGCTGGCAACCTGCAGCCTGGCGGCAATCGACCGCCACCGGAAGCGGCCGATCGCCAGCGGGGTGACCTGCGGCTCAGCGCCAAGTGCGGCGATGTCGACCAGCAGCGCCTGACCTGATCCGTTGTCCTTGAAACGGTCCGGTTCCGGCGTGCCTGCGTACCACGTGCGCGCGTCGATGCGCTTGCAACCGTGCCAGTCGCCAAGCGCAAGGTAGTCGAGCCGCGCGCTCGCTGCCCGGTCGGACGCAATGGGGTTGACCGAATCGATGTCTTCGGCCAGCAGGCCCTGCACGCTGCCGTGCGCCAGACCGATGCGCAACAGGCCTGCGGGCGTTTCCGCCGCGTCGAACCACGCCGTGAGATCGTTGTAGGTGTGGCGCTGCGCAAGCGGCGCCGGCAGCACTGCAAAGCCCTGCTCCTCGAACTCCCGCACCTCGGGAACCAGCAACGCATGGACGTTTGGCGGCACCACGCCCAGGCGCTGCGCGCGCGTCCACACGCTTTCTGCCAGGGCGGCGTCATGGTTGCCCGGAATCATGAGCCAGGGACCCGCGTAGCCCGACAGCGCATTGAACAGCCGCCGCAGCGTGCGCTCGGAAACAGTCTGCATGTCGAAGACGTCGCCGGCAACGAGCACGGCATCTGCCCGGTGCTCGGTGGCAAGTGCCGCAAGCCGCTCGACCGCGGCGATGCGCGCCTCGGCCAGGATTGGCGCATGCTCGGCATCGAAGGTAGCAAACTGGCGGCCGATCTGCCAGTCGGCGGAATGAAGAAAACGGGTCATGTGGGTCCGTGGGATGGGCGCGCGAGGAAGCGATTACAGCAGGCCTACGTCAACGGTCCGTGAAAAGCCTGAAAGATGCCGAGTGCCTCGATGGCGAGCGACCCATCGAGGCAGGTCTGAACTGCACGTGGGTCGCAGTGGCCATTTCGTCAATCGCGCTGGCCTGACTGCTGCAGCTCTCGTAAGATGCAATTGGAAACAAGAGATTGCCATAAATCCGGCTGGGATTCCTCGGAGAAACCGGCGGCGCTTTCTAAATACGAAGGGAGGGGACGTGGCGAAGAAATCAGGTGGCGGAGGAATTGGCGTCTTGCTCGTTGGCGGAGCAATCGCTCTGCTCGCGGGCGTCCCAAAGGAGGTTTGGATAACGCTCGCCGTTCTCGGCGGCATTGGGGTAGTTCTGTACTTCATTGCAAAGAACAAGGGGGCGTCTCAGTCCGCCCGTCCCCCTCCCCCTGAAACCTGGAGTCCTCCAGCACCACCCGCTCGCCCAAGGTCCCACAGAGGCGCCTCGACCACAGTACAAGAGCCTGTGTCCGTCTACCGTGAGCCAGGTGGCGACTCTGGACGTCGCGTGCCAGCCGCACCGGCCGGATATGGAGCGGCGGCCTGGATTCCTCCTGGGGAGTCGGTGAACGTCGCCGACGTTTCGATTCCTGGCGGAATGGTTTATGTTGGCTCGTCACTGAAAACGCCGAGTGGCCGCACAGACCCTTGTCTCCTCGATCCCTCCAAGAAGGTCGCAACGCGGGGGGACTATACGGACCGCAACCTGATGGGCTATTGGCCAGGCTACTCGGACATCTCGCCCGAGGCACGCCGCGCCTACCTGCAATGGCTCGCCGGTGGCCGGCAGGATCCAACGGCCGAGATCGGCTACGTGTTCCTGTTCTTCTATGGGCTGGAGCGTCGCACTCTCGTCGACGGCGGCAGCGCCGGTGAGGTAGCCAAGGCCGCCGAAGCCGACCTGCCTGCAATCGCCAAGGAGGTTCGCCGCCTGCTTGACATCTATGGAAATCGGAGCGGGTCCTTCAAGCGCTATGCAACGGAGTTCCTGTCCGTCGTGGAGATGTCGTCTTATTCGGAGAAGCTGTACGCCAAGCCCGTGCCGCAATTCCCAAGCAGTCAGGAGTTGCCGCTGTACTTGCGCCTGGCACTGGGGCAATGCGCTGTCGAGAAGGTACCTGTTCCACCAGCGCTCGCACTTGCCTGGGTCCGCATGGACCCGAATATCTATCTCCGCACGCCGGCGACGCGCTGCCCGGACCAGTTCGAGGAATTGTTCGAACGCAAGTTCGCCGAGCTGCTTCCGGCGGGTCTCGTTCTGCCGAAGAACAAGACCAAGTTAAAGTTTGTCTACCGCCCGGCCTCTGCCGGCCTGCTCGAATACGGAGAGATCAAACTCACGTTCGGTGAGACCCCCGACGTCGCGGTCCTGACTGCGCCAGTCAAGAAGCTCCAGGAGGTCGCGGAAGCGGCCACTGCTGAACTTGACGCGTATAGCCGCCTCCTCGCAAGGTCTCCGAACGCAGCAAAGTCACTGGAGGGACTGCTCCTACTGTCGCCGACGCTCTGGCCGGCTGAACCCCGCCAGAAGCTGGATGGACTCCTCGCACGCACTTCCCGCGGCATGGTCGTCATGAAGCTGCAGGATCTGACCGCCTCGCTGGGCGAGGCGCAGAGCCTTGCACGCAATACGGTCACGAGCCTGGCACGCACCCTCGAGGCAGTGCACGTCGGCATGGAGCCGGACGTTCTGAGCGGAGCCAAGACACCGAAGGCGGACGACACGGTGGTCCTCTTTTCAGTGCCCGCGGGGGAGTCGGTAAGCCGCGCCAGCACCACATACCAAGTGGCAACCCTGACCGTGCAACTCGCGACGGCTGTCGCTCTGGCAGACGGCGATCTCGGTGCCGAGGAACTGCGCCAGCTGCGGCAGCAAATCGAGGGCTGGACGCACCTCACGCCCACCCATCAGCAGCGCCTACGCGCGCACCTGCGCTACTTGCTGGATGCGCCGCCTTCATTGACTGTCCTGAAGAAGAAGCTCGAGCCCTTCGCCGCCCCCGCCAAGGAGGCCATTGCCAAGTTCATGTCCGTGGTCGCCCAGGCTGACGGGCAGGTGTCGCCCGCGGAAATCAAGATGCTGGAGAAAGTCTACAAAGTGCTTGGCGTCGACCCGCAGAAGGTATTCAGCGATGTGCACGCCGTGACCGTCGCGGCACCAGGCGGTAGGCCGACGCTTGTCGCACCGGCCGTCGCCAATTCGACCGCCAAGCCGGCCGGCATCGGATTTCAGCTGGATGCCGCGAGGATTGCCGCTCTGCAACAGGACACCGACAAGATCTCCGCCCTGCTCTCGAACATCTTCACGGAGGAAGCGGTGGAGCCTGCCGCCTCCGTGCCGGCCGCGACCCAGGAGCCCGACCTGCCGGCGGAGGCGCCGTTGGGGTTGTTGGGCCTGGATCTGGCGCATACCTCTTTTGTAAACCAGCTGGTTTCCCGCGCCGAATGGACTCGAGAGGAGTTGCTAGACCTCGCATCCGACCTGGACCTGATGTTGGACGGAGCCCTGGAGCGGGTGAACGAGGCTGCGTTCGACGCCCACGACGGCCCCCTCACCGAGGGCGAAGACCCTGTCACCATCAATCGCGACATTCTGGAGAAAGTACCCGCATGAGCACCGCCATCCGCCCCAAAGACCGAGATGCCGTCATCCAGTCCCTGCGCGCCGGCGTGGTGCCGCGTTCGGGGCAACACCTCATCCAGGTCGGACGCACTCGTGAAATCGAGACCCTTATCGGCGACATTGACCGCATTGCTGACGGCGGGTCCACGTTCCGCCTCGCTATCGGCGAATACGGCGCCGGCAAGACCTTCTTTCTGAACCTGGTTCGCGCCGTCGCGCTGGAGAAAAAGCTCGTGGTCGCCTCCGCCGACTTGAACCCGGACCGACGCCTGCACGCGAGCGGCGGCCAAGCCCGTTCCCTGTACGCCGAGTTGATGCGCAACATCGCCACCCGCACGAAGCCAGAGGGGGGCGCGCTGGGCGGCATTGTGGAAAAATTCATCGCGACTGCCAAGAGCGACGCGAAGGCCGAAGGCAAAACTACCGAAAACATCATCCGCGAGAAGCTGGAGCACCTGACCGAGCTGGTGAACGGATTCGACTTTGCCGACGTCATCGCCGCCTACTGCCGCGGATTCGAGGAAGGCAACGAGCAACTGAAGGCAGATGCAATCCGCTGGCTGCGCGGCGAATTCACTACCAAGACCGATGCCCGCGTGGCGCTCGGAGTCCGCACCATCGTCGACGACGCGGCGGTCTACGACCAGCTCAAGCTGATGGCACGCTTCATCCGGCTGGCAGGCTTTTCGGGGCTTCTCGTGAGTCTTGACGAACTTGTCAACCTGTACAAGCTGGCCAATTCGCAGGCTCGCCACTCGAACTACGAGCAGATTCTGCGCATCCTGAACGACTCCTTGCAAGGCAACGCTGTCGGTCTTGGCTTCATCCTCGGGGGCACGCCCGAGTTCCTGCTGGACACCCGGCGAGGCCTCTACAGCTACCCTGCCCTGCAAAGCCGGCTGTCACAGAACACCTTCGCATCAGACGGCCTGGTGGACTTCAGCGGCCCTGTAGTGCGTCTTTCGAGCCTGACGCCTGAGGACTTCTACGTCCTGCTGCAGAAGATCCGGAACGTCCATGCGCTAGGGGATCCCGCGAAGCACCTGATCCCGGACCAGGGCATCTTCAGCTTCATGGAGCATTGCTCGAACCGCATTGGCGACACGTACTTCCGCACTCCGCGGACCACGATCACGTCGTTCGTCAACATGCTGGCCGTGCTGGAGCAGAACCCCGGTACGGACTGGATGCAACTGCTGGGCGGTCTGGACGTGCCAGCCGATAACGGCGGCGCCGCAGACCTGAAGATCGACGAGGACGACGAGCTGGCGTCCTTCAAGCTCTGACCTGCTGAATGGCCGCCGATAGCAGCTCGTTTCACCTGCTCGATGAGCGCATTCAGCGCTTCATCTGGGCCGAGGGCTGGGAGGAATTGCGGGATGCCCAGGAAATGGCGATCCCGCTCATCGTCAAGGGTGACCGGGACGTCATCATTGCGGCCGCCACCGCAGCGGGCAAGACTGAGGCGGCCTTCCTACCCGCTCTGACACACCTGCTGGCCGCTGGCGGCGAGGGTCTCATCGTCTACATCAGCCCACTCAAGGCGCTCATCAACGACCAGTTCGGTCGCTTGGAGCGACTCTGCGAACTGCTCGAGGTGCCTGTGTGGCCTTGGCATGGCGACGTTTCCGCCGGCACGAAAACACGCTTTCTGACCAAGCGCAGCGGTGTCCTTCTCATCACGCCCGAATCGCTGGAGGCGCTTCTGTGCAACCGCGGCTCCTCGGTGGCCGCGATCTTCGACCGACTGACATTCTTTGTGGTCGACGAGCTCCACGCCTTCATCGGGTCCGAACGCGGCAAGCAGTTGCAATCCTTGATGCACCGCATCGAGCGCGCCCTCACCCGACAGGTGCCCCGAATCGGGCTCTCCGCGACCCTTGGGGACATGAAACTCGCCGGTGCCTTCCTCCGGCCTGGCACGGACCCCGCATTGGTGAATTCTGCGGCTGCCGGCTCGGAGCTGAAAGTCCTGGTCAAGGGCTACGAGGAGCCCCTGGTGATCAAGCCGGAAGACGAGGATGACGAGGAGCCCGTGACTCCCGCCCAGATCGCCGCTCACCTGTTCAAGGTGCTTCGAGGCACGAACAATTTGGTCTTTCCGAACTCCCGTCGCCAGGTGGAACGGTACACGCACCTGCTGAACACGCTTTGCGAACAGGAGAAGGTGCCCAACGAGTTCTGGCCACACCATGGCAGCCTGTCGAAAGAGATTCGCTTCGAAACAGAGGCCGCCCTGAAGCAGAAGGAGCTGCCGGCGACCGCGATCTGCACAAATACGCTGGAGCTCGGCATCGACATCGGTGCTGTGAAGAGCGTGTGCCAGATCGGCCCCCCGCCTTCGGTCGCGAGCCTGCGCCAGCGCCTTGGCCGATCGGGCCGACGCAAAGGCGAGCCAGCCATCCTGCGCGGTTACTGCATAGAGGATCAGCTCGGTCCGAACGCCTCGATTCGCGACACGCTGCGCCTGGACACGGTGCAGACGGCCGCGATGATTTCGCTGCTCACCGAAAAGTGGTTCGAGCCGCCCAGGGTGCAAGGTGTGCACCTCTCGACCCTTGTGCAGCAGCTCTTGTCCGCCATTGCACAGAACGGTGGTGCCACCGCTGGCGAGCTGTATGCCCTCTTCTGCGGCCCAGGCTGTCCCTTTGTCGGCCTTTCGAGGCAGGAGTTCGTCGACCTGCTGCGCCACCTTGGTCAGAAAGAGCTGCTTGTCCAGGAATCGTCAGGCGTGCTGCTGCACGGGCGCGTAGGCGAGAAGTTCGTGAACCACTACAGCTTCTACGCTGCTTTCTCTTCCGACGAGGAGTTCCGAGTGGTCGCCGGCGGCAAGACGCTCGGGACGCTGCCGGTGGACCAAGTGCTGCTGCCGGGCCAACGCATCCTCTTCGCGGGCAAGACATGGCGCGTCGAGGAAGTGGACGAAGAGCAGAAGACCATCTACGTCACACGTGCGAAGGGCGGCGTGCCGCCCCTGTTCTCCGGCGGGATAGGACGCACGCACACCAAGGTGCGCCAGCGTATGAGGGAGCTACTCGAGGGCGGTGAAATTCCGCCCTTCCTGGACTTGATGGCACAGAAATTCTTGGCGGAGGCTCGGGATACGTACGTACGCCATAACTTGGCCACGGAGTTCGTTTTGGACCAAGGACGCGAGGTGGTCGTCCTGACCTGGCTCGGCGACGCCGCCAACGAGACGATCGCATGCTTGCTGATGCGCCGAGGGTTTGTGGCCGCTCCGTCAGGCCCCGGGGTTGAGGTGGTCAAGGGGGGCCGGTCTACGCAAGAAGTACTCGACGCATTGGCTGATGCCGCCATGGACGACACGCCACCCCTGGACATGCTGCTAACTGACGTTAAGAACTTGGCACGCGAGAAGTGGGATTGGGCCTTGCCCGATGCGCTGCTGCGCAAGGCATACGCGAGCTTGTATCTCGACCTAGACGAAGGCCTCGCCTGGGTCAGGGCGAACGAACATCTCGGACAGCATCAGTGAGATGCGGGCAGTCGACCGCCAGCGAGGCTGCCTTCGACACCGACCGGCAGGTGCAGACTGGTTGCTGCCTCTCGATTCTGGAACTCAAATGACCGCCGCTGTCGGGACCGGCCATTGAACAGGCCGGTGGCTGGGTGGCCGTTTCCCATCGACTTCACAGGGGGAATACGGAACCCAAGGTGGTACGGCATCCGAGAGAACGGGCTATGCAGATACTCGTGCTACAGCCTGTCGGCCGCTAGCATTCATCCGGTGGGCGCGAAATGAAGACTGTTAACCGCTCAGCCTTCAACGATACGCACCGCCTGTGCCGAAACCGGCAGAAACAGCCATCTCTCAAGAACCGGCTCACCCGAAGCAACCTCAATTGCCTGGGCATACTCAGACAGCTGACCGCCGTGAGTTAACGCCAGCCTGTCATCTGCGCCGACGCCTCGTGGATCCGACTTGTGGTCAAACAGAATCCGGCCGCCATTGACGCTCAACAGCAAATCAATCTGGCCGCGAGCAATGGAGCCGTCCGCACGTTTCGCTTCGAAGGGGACTTCCGCGATCGCCTCCGCTTCTGGCCATTTGGCCTTCCACCAGTGCGAAAACGCGATCACCTGGTCCAAGGCAGCCTGCGGATCAATCGCGTTGCCGACATTCCATCGCTTGAGAATCTCGGTGACCTCTTCAAGCCCGACTGCAAGATCGGGGTCCGCGGTCGCGCAGGCGATGCAATTGTGCAAAGCTGAACCCAGTAGGGTGAAGTCAGTATGAGGGCGGACTGCAATACGCGAGCCGATGGCCTCAATGGCGCCCACCCGATAGCCACCTACGTGCACAGCGCTCGGCCTGACCCAAAGCGGCGGATGCCCCACTGGAGCGCGAGATGGGTAGAAGCGCTGCACTTCCCGGAGTCTTTCTGGCGGGGCAGCGACTTCCCAATGCATCGCCGCGCACACTATCTGCACGCCATCGATGGCTCGCGTGATCGTGCCTGGCCAGAAGGTGTTGGCCGCCTTCGCCTCACACAGCCAATCAAGAGGCGGTTCACCGCCGTTGCTGCCAAGCTTAGAGACGAGAATGATTTGATCACGGGCCCGCGTCAAGCTCACGTAGAGCAAGCGCCTGTTCTCTTGCAGCGCGGCATCTGCCATGGCTTGGCCAGTTTGGCTAGCTTCAGCGACGGCCGCCTCGTCCACGCTCTTGGACGCACCATATGGATACGGCCAGTAGTGCAAAAACCGAGCGGCCAGCGGCGCGGATGCGTCAAACTCTCCGTCCGTCTTGGCCCGCACCTGCCAGAGGTCGGTTCGGCACGCATGGTCCAGACCAACGACCACCGCGACGGGCCACTCAAGGCCCTTAGAGCCGTGAAAGGTCATGACCTCAATGGCACCATGACTCGCAGCTGCTCGACCGTCCTTGGCATCGGCATCTAGTTTTTGAAGCCAGAGTAGGAGGCCATTCAGTGTGCTCGGCTGTCCCGAGCTGAGGCATTCTTCCTCATATTGCCGCCCCAACGACAAGAGCTTCTCCACGTTAGCTATGCGGACCTGAGCGGCTCGTTTATCGACTGCCCAGCTATGGCAGAGGCTCGCGATGCCCGACTCAGCTTTGGCCAGGCGCAGCGCCTCAAACGGCGTCAACGACAGCAGCTTGTCCCGCAAGTTATCAAGACGAGTGAGCAGGGGGAGAGCTCCGTCACCTGCGACCTTCCACGAACTCAGCCGCGGCTCCCATGCTCCCTGCTCGTTGCGCTTTGCTCCCGCAAGGAAGGTCAGCCGGTCGTGAAGCCACTGTTCCGGCTCCAACGCTTGTGTCAGCCCAGCGATGACCGCAGAGGCCACGGTATCGCCGGGATCGTGAAGACGCCGAAGGCAAGCAACCACCAACTGCGCCTCTGGTGTTGCCAGCAGGCCAGGCCGCTCGGCAGCAACTGGAATACCCCATCGACCAAGCGCCCCCACAACGCTCTTGATGGTCGGGTTGGTTCGGCACAGGACAGCAACATCGCCCGCCTGAATGCGTCTAAGTGACTTGGTCTCCTTGTCGAATACCTGCGTCTCGCTCTGTAGCAGCTGCGCCAAGGCCGGACCAAGTCCTGTGACATCCAATACTCTTTTTCCAGGAGGAGTCTCAAACGTCCAGGTTTGCAGATCGGTACTGCCGACAATGGCATCTCTAATGGGTGTCAGAGCAACATCTGCGGCGGGAGTTGGGTCGAAGGCAGCAACGAAAGCCTCGTTGGAGAGCTTGACGAGGGCGGGTGTAGAGCGCCAGGAATCTGCCAACGCGGCGCCCACCTTCCCACCCCAGCCTTCCACCGAGTCGAGTACCTGCTGAATGAGCGTTGAGTCGGTGCCCCGGAATCCGTAGATGGCCTGCTTCCTGTCGCCAACCCAGACAGACGACTTCGCCAGTTTCGCGAGCGCGATGAAGATGGCCAGCTGGAGCGGGTTGGTATCTTGAAACTCGTCGACCAGGACCAAGTCCAGTTCTTCGCGCAAAGCCTGTTGCATCACCTCGCTATGCTCGAGGCCACGAAGCAGGAGGACCTCCTGGTCGGTGAAGTCGACGACTCCCATTTCACGCTTGGCCTGTTCAAACGCAGCCAGTCCGCGGCTGGCTATGCCGAACATCAGGTCAAGGTAGAGCCGCACATCTGCATGAAACTGTGGGTGGGAGCCGTGCCGCTTCGCCGTGTTCTGTAGCGCTTCGACCACCGATCGTTGCGGGGCCCCAGCATTCAGCTTCGCTAAGGCCGCCCAAGAACTCCACGGCAGATGCCCTTCCCGAAGCTGCTGCTGGCTGTCGCGGCATCTATTGAACGCCTTCCGAAGGACGTCCGTCGGCTTGCCCTTATTCACAGCAGCCTCAAGCTGCGGGATCAATTGCACAAGCTCGGTATCCAGCGACTCCGAGAGGCCGTCAACAGTCGCCGGCCAGCATGACAGCATGGCGTCGGCGTTCCTGGCCCCCATGGCGGCCAACTGTTCTGGCGACAAGTTGTTCTCACGGGCGGCTGCCATCAGCTCGCGAAGCGTCTTAGCAATCGCCTTCTCAAGCTTCTGCTCACGACCGCCTTTTGAGCTGAAATCCCCTTGGCCGATATCCAGGCGGCGGGCGACTTCGATGAGGCTCCGAATCTCATCGGGAGTTTGAGCGCTCTCTAGAGCGATGCCGGCAACTCGCGAAGTCTGCTGTTCATCCAGAATCTGCTGGTCGGGCGAAACACCGAGCTCAAAACAGAAACGTTGTATGAGCTGTCCGCACACACTGTTGATGGTGCCGATTCGTGCTTGGCCGATGGCCGCGGCCAGGTCAAGATTTCCCTTCTTCAACAGGGTAGCGCGGGCGCGCTCGCGTAGTTCTGTCGCCGCCTTAACGGTGAAAGTTGTAGCCAGCACCGCGGATGCGCGCGCGGTCTTGTCCTCGAGCCTGCTGGCTAGAAGGTGCGTAAGGTAGTAGGTCTTGCCGCTACCTGCACCCGCACGCACGAACTCAATATTCATGTTGCCGGCGTCGTTCATGCTTCGCTCCCAGGTTGACCAAACAGTCGAATGAAGTCGACATGCCATGGCCCTAGCGGTTTGATGGGCAACCCGCCGTCTGGCGGCACTGACGCTGGAGCCTCCAATCCATCAGCGAAGACGTCCACCTCGCCTGCCTGCCATTGCTGGACGCGCCATTCCCACATTACCCGCGCACCTTGGATAAGCTGAGCTACCGTCTGGCCGTCGCTTGGAACGATGACCCACGCTTTTTCGCCGAACACGTTCGGCGTCAGAGTTGAGAGATTGCCATCCAAGAAGGTGAAGTAACCCACCGCCACCGGCGCTTTCCCGGTCTCCGATTCGACCATGTGCGAATAGAGCGCGAGCTGAAGGAACTCGCCGTCCTCCAATATGTCCCGGTAGCGCCCCGAGCGCGCCCACTTCAGATCGAGGGCAGCTGTGGATCCATCGCCCAGATGCAGCAGCAAGTCGGTATCACCGGTCAGCTCAAGCGCACCGAGCAGCCCCTTAAGGGGCCGCTCCGCCTCGACCTTCTGGACACCAGCTGCGGTCAGGAAGCACAGCAACGCCACGATACCGCCGAGAGCTGCGGTCTTGAACTGGGATAGCTGAACCGAACTTCCCGGAGCCAGTAGCGGCATGCCTTCGCGCCGCAGCAGTTCATCAGCTGTCGGACCAAACCAATCGGACACTTGCTTTTCGCTCCAACCAAGCGCGGCAGGCTCTTCCAGCAGCAGTTGAACGAGTCGATGGGCGAGTGTCCCCAGCAGTCGATTGTCTTGCTCTGGTGCCACCGTGTTGCAACCGCGTAGATTGGCTGCGTCCTGAAGGATCGCCAATGCGGGGTTGTTGAACGCAACGTCAAGCGAGCTGTACGACTGCGCAGCTCTGCGTGTCGGCGCGGGAAACGCCGCTCGCCACGGCGCTGCGACGTCAAACTTCCAGGCCGCCCGCGTCAATGCCAGCTCGCGGGCCTCGATGTCCACCTTCCCGGTGTCATCGTGCTCCAGAACTCCAGTGGAGATCGTTGGGGCAAGCACCTTCACAAGTTGCCACGCCGGATGCAGCTCAGTACCTTCAAGCGGTAAAACGAGCACCAAGCGTGTGCGCGCTGCAAGGATGGGCCGTATCCAAAGGGACATCATTGCCGCCATCTCGGCCGCAGGATCCAGGAGCAGCACGCCGGCAGATTGCAAAGCCTCCAACTCCGCCTGCAGCCACGGATGCGCAGTTGGGAGCTTGGGGGGGCCTGGCATCCACCAAACTACTTCGTCGGCTGATTCTGCGGCGCAGGCAGCCACCGAAGACGCGGTCGGCACACAGCCGACCTGGGCGACTGCAAGGGTGTTCGTAGCATCCGAAGTGGCCTGGGCGATCAGCTGCTCAAGCAGCCTGGGCTTGAGCAGGTCACCGGACCCAGTCCGAAGCTCCGAGAGGGCCTCAAGTACCGCTGAACACTGCGCCACACCTGCACGCAGGTCTGTGTCACCGGGCCCGCCTTCTCCAACTTTCATCAGTCGCGCTTGCAATGCATCATGCAACTCGGTGACCCGAGCCAGAATGACCTCAAGCGGCGCGCCAACGCGTCGGTCATACCGCGCCTCCTCCAGCCAAGCAGTCACCCTGCGGTCGTCATCTGCCTTCAGCTCTTTGCGAATCTCGTCCCTTGCGGCGGCCCAGGCGCGCCCGCCAATCCCCGGCTGGTCGACGAACGCTCTACCGAGATGTCGCCTGACGTTGCTCGGAAGCGGGCCAACCGGATGCATCAAAAAGTCCAGAAGCCGAACCGGCTCGATGGGGTCCCACAGTGTTTCAAGCGCAAGAGGCAGCGCCTGCAACGTTGGCCGCAGGACGCTCGACTCGCTATATCCACAGGTGGGGAAGCCGGTCGCCTTGAAGGTCTCATCTAGCGAAGCGCCTGCAGCAGGCTCCTCGCACACGATCATTCGTGACACGCCGCCTGCTGTGTGACACCTGTCGGCGAGCCAATGTTCGGCAACTTCGATGCTCAACGGTCGAGTCACGACAACCGAGCCGTCCGCCCTGAAAACATCCACGGGCGCGAGGGTGGCGTCGATCGCTGCGGCCCTGCAACGCTCCTGAAGGGCACCGAGATCGCCACCAGCCTGTGGTTGTCGAGGCAGAACCACGTCAACCGGCAGTTGTTCCAGAACATCCCTCCAGCGACTCGGGTATGCGTGTAAGGGTTCAAGAACCAACACCTTCTCAATCGGCACCCGACGTTTGCCGAGGCGTTCAGCGACGAGCGCCAGGCGTTGTCCCTCTCCCAATCCAACACGCCCGCCACCGGCAGCCTCGACGGCTGCCATGTCAGCGAGTCGGAGCGGCCATCCTTCGCGGGGTTTCCCGTCCCAGCCTGCCAAGAACCACTCGTCCCGCCATCGCAACAACGCTGCAGCAGTGCCCATTTCATCCGCTTGCAGGCTCAGGTGATAGAAGCGCTCTTGCGTATCCGCCGCACGCAGCGCGACCAAGTACGCTGCCGCACGCTTGGCTGCAACCGCCGGTGGCCCGCTCAGCCCGAGTTGAACCTCCAGGAAGCCGAGCAACCCTGCCGGGTTCAGAACCGGAGCGCCCAGATGCGAAGCTGCGCCCGGTCCATTCCATGCGCCAGCATGAAGGCTGAATGTGATCTTCATGTCTCCTCACTCCCTATGTTCCGGCTGACAGTCTTAGCCGGCTCAATCAATGAACGTTCTGGTCGTTCGACGCTTTGGCCAGCCGGGACAGCCCGACCTAGGCCGAAACACAAATGATGGATCCGCCATGGGACTGAGCCATCTATGATCTCCAACTGGTTTTGCACGCGCACCCGCTTTTCGTGTGAGGCAGCCGCCACTAGGGGGCACGCGCTAACAGCACTACCCCCAAAGTGCCTTCAGGGTGCGATCTTGCCCCATCAAGTCGGTTCGCGCCACTTTCGCGTTAAGCATGCGGTCAGCACTCGCTGCATTGCCGATATCGAGGAATATGGGCGGTAGCTCGCGTTCACCATCGATCAGGTGTCTCGGTACGCGCAAGCTGATTCCAGCGATGCTTCCGATATCCGTCACGCGCTCCCAAAGCCAAACAATCCTAGCAATCGCTTCCAGACACTCACTGTCGGAGCGTTCGTAATTGGCACGCCTCCGCCCGGCGACGGAGTGGCGACAGGCGAGCAAAACTCTTGAGTATCGGCAGCATCGCGAGCACGGACAGCATTCCTCAAAGCAACCTGCGACCGCAGGGCAACTTCGTCTCGTTGCTTGACCCGCTTTATCTGACGAGCCGTCATCGCAGCGGCCCAGCGTACCTTGTTCCAGCGGATGACATAGTGCGACTTGCACGCGTAGTCCCAGTTGCCCACAGATGGCCAGATCGAGACGGCGTCGCCGTCACGGCTCAACTGCCACTCCGCCGGCGATAGTGGAAGCACCACTTCCTCCCCGCATCCACAGCAGCAATTATGTGAGCACGTCCGAAAGCGCTCGCTGATGTAGAGGACGCCGTCTTCGAGGTGGTCGGGAATGAACTCGACGAAGCTCGGCTTCAGGTGCGTCTGTCTCATTCGACAGCTCCCGCGCAAACAGTCGACGGCCCGGGGGCCACCCTGCCGGCGATCGGTTCCGTGCCGTGGCTCGGTGCGGCAAACCCGCCTCGGGTCAGCGACTGGGTAGCCACGGTATACGTCGCTTGATGCGACCTCGCGCGGTCTTCATAAAAGCCAAAAAGCTGCTTCCACTTGATCACCGCGAGCTGCGCGTTCAGCGCGTTCAAGTCCGCCACTTGGATGTTCTGGCGGTAGAGCGCGTCCGACTCGTCGTCGTCCATCGGGATGGAGCCGGCCACATGGTCGTTCTTGAATTGGGTAACGGTCGTGACTCGGCACGTTCCGTCAAGCTGCTGCGTCTCGGCATCCATGACGACGTCCATGCCGACATCGACAAACGGGATGCCCTGCGCAGCCAGGTAGCCGCAGATGGTCTTGCGCGCCCGGCCCTTGTCGACGCACACGAAGACGAAATCAAAGCCCCCCAGTTCGGACACGTTCGACTCGTCGAGAAAATAGGGATGGGACACAAAGCCCTTACGCATCGCGCCGTAGCGCTCGACGAAATAGTCGACCTTCTTCATGTGCCTGCGAAGCTCCTGCTCAGTCGCGGCGCCCGGTGCACGGAAGGCGTTGTGCTGCTTGAAGTCATCTCCGTCAAAGGGATGGATCTCCCACACAGGCGTCTTCGCCACTTGGTCAAAGACGTAGCCGCCCGTGCCGCCGAGTCCGACGATCGCGACCTTGCGCAACTTCAGCCGGGCCGACGTGGCCACGATTTCGGCTCGCACGCTGGCCGTATCGGCGTACCGGAAGACCGAACCTGGCTCGGAGGGTGGGATGACGCGACGGGTGCGGGCGTCAACATTCGGATCAAGCACTTTTGCTTGGCTCTGAATGAGAGTCACATAGTGCGTGACCTTCTCAAAGTGGTCGGGGTAGCCGGTCTGGCTGTACTCCTCCGGCTTGTTCGAGAAGCGATGCTGAGACTCGCAGCCTTCGAAGACGGTGAACGGCGTCGGCTGCGGGTTGGCAACAAGCTCCGCCAGCATCGGCGTGCCATCGCTGCGACATGGAAACGTGCCCGTCCACCACACCTGATGGTCGTCACCTGCCGCCGTCGGCGGCAGGATGGTGTCGGCGTTCTCTACGTACTTGCAGACAACGGTGCCGCGCTCGACGGTGCGGTTCGCGGTGACGTAAGGGACGGAGTACACCAGCAGATGCTGCTGGCGCACTTCGACCTCATAGCCCTGCTCCACCAAGGCGGCGAAGCCCGAGTCAGGAGCGGTTGGTCTTGCGGACACTGAATTCCATCGCGTTGTGGACGGGAGTGGACTGACCCGGGGCGAGCGTGCCATCGTGGCCATGGAAGTTGGCGAAGGCCACCGTGTACAGGATGTCGAACGGACCCTCCGGAAAGGCGATGCGCACGACGTCCTCGTAGCTGATGTGCTTGTAGTGGTACGTGCGCGGCTTGCCGTTAACGAAAATCTCGTGCACCACCGGGTGCGGTTGTGGCTGAGGGTGGTGCCCGGCGGCATCGAGGGGTGGAAGATGTGTGTTCATGCTGATTCCCTATTTCTTTTCGCGGCGGACACCCTTGAAAGGCGTTGTGCCGCTGGTCTTGACATCCAGGAAGCGGCCTGTGCCGGTATCCCGCTTCACATAGTGGCCTGACGGCGTTTGCGTCTGGCTGCGCTCCCGCACAGCGCCTACGCGATGACCGTCACCTGTCTTTCCGTTCTTCGCCATGGAGTGCTCCATCATTAAGTTGTGGACGTATTACATCATCATTTTGATGATGTTTGCAATTTATTTTGATTCGATTTCCTGGCGATCCCGACGCTATGATGATCGGATGCCCAAAAATTCGTTACCCGCGACGCCCCACAACACAGCGCTGCTGGCAGACCTGCCAAAGGCCCAGGTCGACCGGCTGACTTTCATCGACTTCAAGCTGTACTTCCTTGGCGAGATCCGGCGCGCAGACCTGCTAAATCGATTCAAGACTCGAGCCGCTGGCGCAACCCGCGACTTGGCGATGTACAAAGCAATTGCTCCAGAGAACCTGGAATTCGAAGGCTCCAGTAAGGTCTACCGTCCGAGCGAAGCCTTCCGTCCGGTTTTCGAACACTCAGTCCAGCGCGCCCTCACGGCGCTTTCGCAAGGCTTTGGTGAGGTTGATGTCGACCTGAACGAACCGCTCATCCGCTGCGACATACCGGCGCCTCTGAGCGTCCCTAGCGTTGAAGTCGTTTCCGTGGTGTCGAGGGCGATTTTCCGAGGCTTGTCCATTCGGACGGCCTACCTGTCGAACACAAGCGGCGCGAGTGAGCGAGAGCTTGTTCCGTTTGCCCTTGTCAGCAACGGCCTCAGGTGGCACATCCGCGCCTTTGATCGCAAGTCGAACAGTTTTCGCGACTTCATGCTCTCGCGCATGAGTAAGACGCGGCTGCTCGAAAATAGCCCCGCGCGTGCCGAGGAGAAGTTCGAGCACGACGTGCAGTGGTCACGCATCATCGAGTTGGAGTTGATGGTCCACCCCAAAGTCAAGTCGCCCGAGGTCATTGCGCAGGACTACGACATGAAGGACGGCGTCATGCGGGTACCCGTGCGCGCGACCAACGCAGGCTATCTTTTGCGCCTATGGAACGTCGACTGTTCCCCAGACCGGAGTGCGATAGGCGACGAGGTCATGCTGTGCCTACGAGACCCTCTCGTCTTGCATGCCGCAGAGAGCGCCATGCTAGCGCCTGGCTACGTCGACTCACGCCCAAAAGACTAATCCGGGCTCACCCGCGCATTGCTTTTCCGGGCCTGTTCACGCGCATAGTGCGGCGGTTATTCGCTAGAGGTGGTTTCGAGCGGCGTCATATTTTTCCGCGAGAAAAGAAATCATCGCTACAGCACGCGTTTTGGCACGCTGTCAGGACGGGCCGACGCTCGTCGACGTCACGTTCGGCTGCCGCCAGCTGAGGCCGCCGTACAAAGATGCCCGAAGGTCGGCACTTGCTGCACTAGCTGGGCTCGACAAATTCAACATCGGCGGCAGCGCTCGGGTCGAAACCATAGGTTCGTTGGCCCAAGCAACGGACATTCGTGTGACACTTGACGTGCGATCGTGCCCAGTACAAAGGCGTACGTTAGCAGTGCTACGTGTACCGGCCTGACACGCCGTCGACATCGCGGCGCCGCTATGACCGCGAAGCGTAAAAGAGCGCGAGTTCAACGTCCGGCCGCCACCGACAGCAACCGCTGCAAAGCCGACCTCCTCAAAAATGAGGGCGCGATCCCTGCGGACCGCGCCCTCCAAGGCTAACTCTGGAAGAGCGTTGTCGTCTCATTCGCAGGCGCCCATTCATAGTGGTCGAACTGCATCGCGTACTGCGCCCGCCCCGACGACAGCGCACGCAGGCTGCCGATGTAGCCGAACATCTCCTTCAGCGGTACATGCGCTTCGATCGCGATCGTGTTGCCACGCATGGTCTGTCCGCGCACCATGCCGCGCCGGCGGTGCAGGTCACCGATGCAATCGCCGAGGTAGTCGGCCGGCGTGATGACCTCCACGGCCATCACCGGTTCCAACACCTGCGGCGCGGCCTTGGCCACCGCATCGCGAAACGCTGCAGCTGCGGCCAATTCGAACGCCATCGCCGACGAATCACTTTCGTGATAGCTGCCGTCCAGCAACGTGGCCAAGAAGTCCACGCAGGGATAGCCAGCCACCCCGCCCGCTTGCGCTGCACGGCGAACGCCAGCTTCGACGGCAGGAATGAACTCGCGCGGAATTGCGCCGCCCACCACCTGGTTGTCGAAGACGATGCCCTCCCCGCGCGCCAGCGGCGCGAGTCGCAGCGTCAACGCCGCGAACTGACCGGGCCCGCCGGTCTGCTTCTTGTGAACATGGCTCACCTCCACTTCTCTTGAGATCGTCTCTCGGTAGGCGACCTGCGGCCGTCCCACCGAAACTTCAACACCATACTTCGCGCGCAGCTTCTCGATGGAGACATCGAGCTGCAGCTCGCCCATGCCCGAGAGGATGGTCTGGCCCGATTCGGCATCCTGCCGAAGCTGCAAGCTCGGATCCTCACGCAGCATCGCGTGCAGCGCCTTCGCCAGCGCCTGCTGGTCCGCGCGTGCCTTGACCTCGATCGCAACGTGAATGACAGGCTCGGGCACGCTGATCTGCTCCAGCTGTACCGGATGCCCGCGGTCGCACAGCGTGTGACCGGTCAGCGTGTCCTTCAGCCCGACGATTGCGGCAATGTCGCCCGCCACCAGTTCATCGCGCTCGATGCGGTCATCCGCATGCACTTCGTACAACCGCGACGCGCGCTCCATGCGACCCGTCGTGGCGTTCAGCACGGCGTCGCCGCGCCGCAGCCTGCCGCTATAGACACGCACGAACACCATCGCGCCGTGATCGTCGCTGGCCACCTTGAACGCGAGCGCCGCGAACGGCGCACGCGCATCGCAGTCGGCCGCGTCGCCCGGTTCGGGCAGCCAGTTCACGACTGCATCGAGCAGAGGCTCCACGCCGCGATTCCTGAACGCTGAACCGGCCAGCACAGGCACGAAGGCATTGGCCAGCACGCCCTTGCGGATGCAAGCGTGCAGCACATCGATGCCGATCTCTTCGCCATTCAGGTAGGCGTCGGTCGCGGCTTCATCGTGCTCCACCGCCAGCGCCACGAGACGCGCGCGATGTTGCTGCGCGGCTTCGCGCATGCCGGCCGGCACTTCGCACTCACGGTACGGCTCGCTTGCATCGTCCTTGGTCCAGACGAGCGCGCGCATGCCGATGAGGTCGATCACGCCGCGGAAGTCACCTTCCGCACCAATGGGCAGTTGCACCGCCACGGCCTTCACGCCAAGGCGCTCTTCCATCATCGCGGCCACGCGCAGAAAGTCAGCACCGAGCCGATCGAGCTTGTTGACGAAGGCGATGCGCGGCACGCTGTACTTGTCCGCCAGGCGCCAGTTGGTTTCGGTCTGCGGCTCCACACCGGCCACGCCGTCGAACACGACCACGGCACCGTCGAGCACGCGCAACGAGCGGTTAACTTCAATATTGAAGTCGATGTGGCCAGGCGTATCGATCAGATTGATCTGCGCGCCGTTCCAGTGGACCGTGATGGCCGCGCTGCTGATGGTGATGCCGCGTGCGCGTTCCTGCGGATCGAAGTCCATGCGGGTCGTGCCCGCGCTGACGTCGCCCATGCGGTGGCTCTCGCCGGCATAGAACAGGATGCGTTCGGTGGTGGTGGTCTTGCCCGCGTCGACGTGGGCAATGATGCCGATGTTGCGGATGTTCCTGGGGTTCGGGTTCATGGCGAATCTTTCTTCTTTGAATGCTTGAGGCTGCCGCCGGCCCCAGGCAAAGATTCGCCTAAGGGCTAGCGACGAACGGTGTCGTGCAAAGGGGTGCTGCGGCCGGAGCCCGGGCGCACGGTGTCCACGCTCCGGCGAGCGGGAATCGTGGCGATCAGCTTGTCGTAGGTACGCATGGTGTGAAGAGGGGATGGAACGATAAAAAAACAAAACCCCGGAGGGACGAGCCTGCCGGGGTTCTTGGAGACCGGAAGGCGCAACGCCGTCCGAACGCAATCGAGGGCGATGTCAGGTGGCGATGAACGCCTCGATGGCTTGGATGAATTTCATGGTGGGGCGGATTGTGAAGGACCGGCGATTTCCGCGCAAGTTGAGCGTTGGGCCAATGACACGGGACGTCGCGCAGCCGAACGCCTCAGACTACGTCACTCTCGCGGAAGACCGAGCCGGAAAAGCATCCCCGATCTGCCGGGCCCGCTTGACCTCATCGGTATGCAGGTAAACCGAGGTGGTCGCCACGGAGGCATGCCGCAGGTTGTCAGTTCGACGCCGCGCGCGAGCGCATGGGTGGCATGGGTATGGCGCATCCAGCGCGGCGTGGGATGGACGCATGTCCTTGGGCATCAGGCGCCCGTTCATTCAAATCGACGGTCATGCGCGAATGCATTCGCCGACTGTTTCACGAGAATACCGCCCAAGACTGTGCAGGTTCCTGCCATTCGGCGTACAGCATCTTCTCGACCTCGAGCATTGTGATGACATGGCGCTCGAGAAGTCCGGCCAAGTGCGTCTGGTCGAGCAGTTCCACCGAATTTAGCGCCGCGTTCTCATGAGCCTGGCGGTTGAAGAACTGATTCGTAATGCAGACTTTGTCGAACTCAATGGACGGGTGCCTACGTTTGTAGAACGCTTCACCGCCCACGACCTCCTTGACCGCGTCCCAGTTCAACGCAGCCCCGTCGGTGCCGCTCGTCTTTGCCTGCACAAGCTGGCCTTTGCCGGCGGCCAACGCGACGACGTCCACGCCGTTGTCGTTGCTGCCAGGCGTTCGGTAGCAGTCGTATCCGCGCTTGGTCCACAACACGCCAGCGAGGCACTCGAAGTGCTGCCATCCCATGCGCAGTGCCATGTCGAGGCTGATACGCTCGTCGATGTCCTTGGCGTCTGCTGCCGGAACGACGTCGGCCAAGTTGAAATCACCCGGACTCACATCCCCCGACCCGTTGAGCATGTCTTCTGCGAGTCCGCGCTTGTAGGCAAGCAGCAGGTCCAGTTTGACGTCGAACGTCATGAAATCGTCGGCGCAGACGACCGGGTAGTAGACGTACACGTCCTTCTTCTGTCCGATGCGGTAGGCCCGGTCTGTCGCTTGGTCCTCTTTGGCAGGGTTCCAAGTGCGGGTGTAGTGGACAACGTGGTTTGCGGCCTGGATATTCACACCAAAACCCACAGCCACCGGAGACAGGATGAGGACGCCAAAGCCGTTCAGGGACTGGAAGGCCTTGATGCGCTTCTGGCGGCTTGCCATGTGGCTTGCTGATGCGCTGGTGTCCCCGTTGATGATGTCGGGCTTGAAGCCGATCTCGGCCTCGATGTAGTGCTGCAAGAGTCGCTGGATTTCCCGGAACTCGCAGAAGACGATGACCTTCTCGCCCTGCTTCTGGATGAGCTTCAGCTGCGTCAAGAGCCAGTCGAGCTTCGGCGCCTTGTCCCGGTACTGTTTTGTAGGCTCCGGTTTGAAGACGCTCAGCCCATGCGGTCGAGGGTCCGTGCATACAAGGCGCAAATAGTGCAAGAGCCCGAGATGGTTCTTGAACGGGGTTGGGTGGCTGGGGTCGCCACGCTTCTTGAAGCTCTCGATCGCCTTGGCGTACAGGTTGCGCTGTGCGTTCGACAGGGGCAACTTGCGGCAGGCGTCCACGACGATTTTCTTCGGCAGGTCCGTGACGACGTCGGCCTTCATACGTCGCAGGATTTGGGGAGCGATGCGCCCACGCAGTTCCTCCACCCGGGCCTTCTCTTCGTCGGTCTTCGCCTCAATAGGCTTCCGGTATCTTTGCCCGAAGTCGTTCAGTGCTCCGAGTAGGCCTGGCTGTACATAGTCGAAGAGGCACCACATGTCGGCCAAGGTGTTCTCGACCGGCGTGCCCGTGCAGGCAATCTTGAAGGCGACGTTCTGCTTCTTGGCGGCGCGCGTGACCATGGCCGCGGGGTTCTTGATGCGCTGTGCTTCGTCGCAGACCATCAGCGACCACTTTTGGGCGGCAAAGGAGAACTCAAGGTCCCGTAGCGTTTCGTAGGTGGTGAGGACCACCTTGGCGTTGCCCACCCAGTTCGGGCGGAGGAACTTGACCAGGCCGTCGTCGGCCTGCAAACGCTGGTCAACCTGGGCGCGAGGCACGCGCAGGGCCGAAAGCTTCTCACCGTACGCGGTAAGCAGCGGGAGCGCTCCGTCCTGAAAGAACTTGTTCGCCTCGTCCGCCCAGTTCTCGAGCAACGAGACCGGCGCCACCACCAGCATCGGCTCGATGTTCGGGTCGCGCTCGATGAAGTATGCCATCAAGGCCAGCAGCTGGAAGGTTTTTCCGAGCCCCATGTCGTCGCCTAGCACGGCGCCGCGAACTTGGTAGTCGGTCTGCAGGCTGTAGAGATGCTGCATCCACGCCAGGCCGGCGCGCTGGTGCGGCATCAGCGAGAACCCCGGGCGAATGCTCTGGGGCATCCTCGGCTCCGTCGGCACCGATTCGAGAGCCTCGCGTCGAAGCTCTTCGTACTCAAGCAATTGGATGTTGGCCCACAGAACAAGTTGCTTTTTCGGCGCGACCGGCGTGTTCTTCGCCGGCTTGTACTGCTTGGCGGGGTCGAAGCTGCCGGTATCGAGGTCGGCGAAGACCTTCTTGAACGTTTCGACTATGACTGCTGCCTCGTCGAGCGTTACCGCTTGAGGGAGCTCGGACATCTTCACAGTAGTCTCACCGGCGGCCTGGGCAGCCTTCACCGACTTCTCGAGCCGTTCGATAGCCGCCTTGCTGGTCGGCACGGCGATGGGCCCCGCTGCGCCGGCAGGCTGGTAGACCACAACCGGCAAGACGTTCTCCGGGAACCATCCCTCGCCTTCGTTCTTCTTGGCGATGTAGGGCGAGTGGTACGGCTTCTCGACGCCGATGCTTTCAACCCGGGCGCTGTAGCCACTCAGGTCGTGAACCTGCGCGTAGGAGACAAGGGTCGGGGGTGCTAGCCTGCGCTCGAGAGCCGCCTTGAGTTCGTCGTGGTGGCGTTGCGCGTCGCCCTGCATCTCCAGGTCATAGCCTTGCCAAGCGACGAGCTGGTAGTTGAGGGAAAGCGCCTTGTGCAGAGCACGAACGAAGGAGCCGAGCGCTGCGTCATCAAGCCATTGGGTTTCCGAGGTCGAGGGGCCGGTGGAGCTCGCCGTCTCGATGAGCAGGCCGACGCGCAGAGGATAGCCAGAGGCATCGCGCTCGTAGGTAGGCGTGAACCGTTCGTAGGTGAGCCCGGCATCCTCCCGCGCCTTCTCGAACTGCGACTCGACGATGACGTCAACCGCGTCGTCGCCAAGGGTGGCGTACGGGTTCAGCAGAAACGCCTGCGCACGCGTACCGGCGACTCGCCGGGCCTCCAGGCGTTTGATTTCCTTCAGGACAGTGCGGACCTTCGGCATGACCAGAACCTGGACGATGCCCTCCGTGGTGACGATGTCGTAGCGGTCCTTGACCTCGCGGCTGCGGTCGAACGCCTCCAGCCAATCGGCGGGAGCGCCCTCGAAACCAGGTTCGATTTCGACTACGCGGTCGTCGCCGACATCGGCCGAGCGGCGCAGGCCAATCTCGAGCTTCTCCGGCGTCAAGACGACAGAGCGGTAGAGAAAATCATCCAGACGGGCACCTGCCTCCAAGGCGAGCTTGCGTATCCGGCCCCACGCTTGGCGGTGCGCCAAGTCGTTGTGCTCTTCGGCCGGTCGCCGAGCGAAGCTGACGACCTCCTTGAGGAGCTTCCATTGCTCGGGGCGCATCAGCTCCGCATGGTCGTCGCGGGTCATGAGCGGGCCCATGAGCTCCCAGTCGAACGCGGCTCCGTCTTCACTGCGCCAGCCAGAGATGGCGACTGAAAAGTCATCGTCGGTGAGCGAGTTGGTGCTCCGAAGCGATGGTTTGGTCTCAGTCGCGCGCGGAAGCAAAAGCATGTCCGCGAGCGTGGCATACGCCGGCTGCGACATGGCCGAGAAGAGCGCGTCCCAGCCCAGCACATAGCCGTCTGGCGTCTCAATGGCCAAGCCATCGTCGGACAGCTGAGTCAGAAAGCCACTGACCATGGGGTCCAGGAGCGGCACGCCGCCCTGCCCCGCTCCGCGCGACAAGACCACCCCCGCCGGCGACCAGCGTCGTCGCCAGTCCGCATCTGTGCCAACGCTACTCTTCTTGAACAACTGGAACATTTGTCGCCCTTACTTCCACCAGCCCTTGCCAGGCTTGTGTTGGAAGCCCCATCGGGTAAGCATTTTTGTGATGTGTTCGTAGGTCGTGTCCGTACGCACCCAAAGGCTTCCGCCTTGGGGCGTCTTGTCTTCAACCTGCAGGCCTTGCCGGCTTGCGAACTTGTTCAGCGCCGACCGCGTGTACTGCTGCGAAAGATCGGCAGCCGCGCTGTACGCGGCGTCGCGTTCTCGGGCCTCCAGTACGCGCGAGGTGGGTGGAACAGCACGCGCAGGCGCCGGCACTCTGGTGACGCGTGACACGACCGTGCCGGGTTCGATGTCGAACTCCTTGCGCAGCGTCGCCTCGAACATGTGCTCCCACTTGTCCCAGTTGTGGATGCCGTCCTGGTGGCTGAGCCAGAGAATGCTTTCGGCCTTCTGCTTCAACGAGTTTTCAGCGTCACCCGCCAAGCGAAGGTCTTCGGACGTGTCGAAGGGCAGACTCTTGCACGCGTCGTATCCGTACAGAGCATTGCCCAGGCCGCTGAATTCGACGGCGACCAAGTTGCCCATCGTCATGATGAACGCATTGTTTGTTCCGGACGCTTCGAGCTTGCAGATGAGGCCGGTCATCTTTTTGCGCAAGGCGACGAAATCACGGTCACGCGCATTCCGCGCCGTCGAGCCGAGAGCGAACTCGATGTGGTCGATGGCCTTGACGTATCGCTTCCAGAACTCCATGCGCCGGCGGTCGCCCATGCCGTCTTCAGCCAGTTTGGTGAAGAAGGTTTCGATGAACTCCAGCTTGAGCCAGTCCGCTACCATCGTCCGAGCATCCGGGACGACACCACCCCAGCGAGTTTCGTTCGACGGGAGCCATGGGTTGCCCCACCAAAGCACGGACGAGTCCCGGAGCCCCTGGTGAAGATGCGCGCCCGGCACTTTCACGTAGCGGTCGAGCAGCATGATGAGGCCGCGGTCCCTCAGCACATCGTTGTTGGCAAGCAGTTCAAGCAGCCGCGGCACGAGAGCTTGGAACTGAGCGTTGCCGAGCTGCGTGGCGCCTCGGATTTGGGCGAGAACCAGCTCTCTCAGGAACCAGGAGGCCTTGGCGATACCAAGCTCTGCGCAGAGATGGTCGATGGCACCGACATCACCCTTCAAAAGGGCATCGACGTATGGGTCACAGGGCCGTTCGCCGAACAGCTGCTGATTCCCGACGGCAGTCGCAACCCAGTCGGGATTGGCCTGCTTGTCACGGATAAGGCCATTCTTGTCGCGAAGGTAGTCCCGCAGCATCTTCCAGTTGTTTCGCGCTGCCGGCGGAACGGACTCACCCAGGGCGTCGTAGGTGAAGTAGCTCTTGACCAGGCCTTGATAGCAGCGACGGAACGCGCTGGGGCGTACCGACCAGCCGTCTACGCCGTCTAGAACCGCTTGGAAGCGAGGCCGGTCTTCGAGCACGCAGGGGCCGCTTGGTCGGTGCGGCAGACAAAGGCCCCAGGACAGCAGGTATGCGTCACGGAACGACGCAACTTCCTGGCTTTGCCAGAAGCGCCGAACTGCTTCCAGCTGCAGGTCCTCGGAGAGCGCCCGGCCCCCGTTTCCTTTGGTACGCTCCTGCATCCGCGTCAGCACGGTATCGATATTCGACGACACCGCCATCGCCCGTGCGCCTTCCTCGGTGCCGGGACGCAGCAGCGATGCGAGGTGGACGAGGGGGCTCATCGCAGAGCACACTCGCCAAAGTTGCCCGATAGGGGCACCGCCGAGGCCCGTTGCTCGCCCATGCCGAGGAATTCCATGCGCATCTCGACGCGCCGACTCTCGTCGTCGGTGTCCTTGGCTGCATTGAACGAATACCCGCCAACCAAGAACAGGCTTCGGACGTCTTCCTTCTGCTGGTTTGAGAGCAAGTTGGCGCCAGCCATGGCGAACATCGTGCACAGGACCCGCTGGCTACGCTGGAGGCTGAGGTTCAGGTTGCTCAGGTAGGAGCCTGTCTTGTCGGTGTAGCCCTCGACGACCACGCGCTTGAGTACCTTCTTTCCCAGGTCGTCGTTCGCCAGCGTGAGAATCTCCGGGACGAACTGCCGCAGCACGCTTTCCTGGTCAGCTGCGAGATTGGACTTGCCGAAGGCGAATCGGGCGCGGTCACCGAAGTCGATGACGCGCCGCTCCTTGTCAACCTTGATGCCGTCGTACCGCTTGGCAGCCTCGGTGAAGCGCTCAAGAATGAGTTCGATGTCTTTGCGGTGCTGCTCTTCTGCTTTCTCGCGCTCGGTGACGTTCTTCGTGACCGCGAGTAGAGCCACCCCCATGACCACGAGGAACAGCACCATGAGCGCGGTCATGAGGTCAGCGAACGAGATCCAGAACGGCTTCTCCGCCTCATCTCGGCCTCCGCGCTTGAGAACTATCTTGGCGCCAATCATTGGTTATACCCGCGCCGGCTTCATGTTGCCCATGGCTGCGAGCGTCACCTCAAGCTCCTGCACGCCGGACGACAGCAGGCCGACGGCACCGCTCAGCTTGTTGTGGAACTCAGTGTTGGCCTTCTCGAGGGTTCGCTTCACCTCGGTGGCGAACGTCGTGTGCGCCTCGCCGAGCACACGGCTCACGCCCGCCAAGTAGTCGTCAGCTTGCTTCTGCGCCGCGCCCAGCCGGGTCGCAGAGCTCTCGATGCGAGCGAGGACATCGCCGGTGAGGGATGCTTCCTTGCGAGCAAGCTCCACCGTTGCACGCAGCTCGGAGACCAACTGACCAACGGCGTCCCGCTGCATTTTGTAGTCGCGAAGAAGCTCTTGGAGCGCAGCTGAGCCCGATGTCAGCGCGCCAGATGTCTCGGACAGCTTTGCCGTCACGTCGGCCGCCTGCCCCATCACGCTGGTCACGCGTTCGCCGGCAGCCGCGAAGTTGCGGGACGCCGTGCCAAGTTGCTCTGCGCCCGCGTTCATCTTGTCGACGGAAGAACTGGTGGTCTGGGTAAGCACTGCGACGTTCTGGGCCATCTGCGCGGAAGCGATGCTCATCTCTTTGATGGCCGCCTCGACGGATTCAGACATGCTGCTGACAGTGCTCTTCGCCCGGTCGGTCATTGACTGCTCGCGTGAGCGATTGCCCTCAAAGACCTGCGCCTGCGACTCGCTGAGCGTGGCCAACATGCCGGCGACCTGGGTGCCAATGGTCTCCAACGTGGCCTGCAGCTTGGTGTTGGTCTCGGATTGCGACGATGCGACCAACTGGCGGATTTGTTCAACGAACGCGGTCGACTGCGCATTCATCGCCTCCTGCCGGGCTTCCATCTTTTCGATAGCTTGTGCCATCCGCTCAGCCATCGCGTCAGTGGAGCGGCGGCTCGAGTCTTCGATGTTGGAGACGAGTGTTTGCAGGGTACCCACGGCCGCCTGAATGCTCTTCGCCGTCTGCTGGTTGAGGTCGCTGAGTCCGGAAATCTGCCCGCCGAATAGGTCGTTCAAGCGCTGGCTGAAACTGGCCATGACGTCTTGCAGCATCCGGGCGGCCGTGGCGCTCTGGTCGCCGCTGGCCGACTTCACGGTGTTGGCGATGTCCTGCAGCGGACCCTGCAAGCTCTGCTGAATGCTCTCGGCGATGGTGACGCCCAGCGCTTGGTTGTCCTGCCGGGTCGCTTCCACTTGCTCCTTGGAGGTCTGAGCGAGGCGCTCGGAAAGGAAAAGCTGCGACTCCTTCGCGGAGGTGATTTGTGCGGTGGTGAGCTCACGAAGCAGTTCGCCCAGTTCCCTGACCAGGGCGTCCTTCAGGATTTTCGACTGGCTTGCCGAGTCCTCCGAAGCCCGCACTAGGCGCGACAGATACTCCTCGCCTGCGCCCGAATCGAAACGGGCGTCGATTGCATGCGCAATCTCTTCCGTGCGGCGGTACAGGGACGCCAACAGCAGCTTCTCGACAAACGTGACGACCATGGCTGCAAAGATGGCCGTTGCCGAAATTAGAAAAGCTTCGCCCACCGAGTGCATCAGCGACTCAAGGCTGGTTCGAACCGTGGCCGCGTTCTCGCTCACCTGGAAGACGCGCAGGCCCTCGATGAGGCCGCTGAATGTGCCAATGATGCCGATGCCAGTGAACAGGCCAGGCAGGTGTTTGAAAAATTCCGTGCGCAGCCGGCTGTCGACAACGAATTGGCTATTGAAGTAAAGCTCGGAAGGCACCGTCGCCCGAATGGCGACAATCGTCAGCTGACCGTCGCGCTCTTCGCGTTGGATGTGGAGGGAGTCCTGGTACTCCTTCCAGAGATGCGAGAGGCGCTTGTCCTTGGCGAAGACCTTCTTGAATTCAGAAGCGAAGTTCTTCGACTCAAATTTCTTGATGCGCCGCTGTATCAACGACAGTCGAAACCAGTGCAGCACGCCTGGCGCGAGGAAGACGACGAAAAAGATGAGGACCAGCACGGCGAGCACGCCACCGGTAGCCAGGACTGGGGTCGGAGTGGCCGCCAGGAATGATTGGTAGTTCACTTGGAGAGGCCTCCCGCCGGTGTCTTGTTCTCGGTTTCCCCCACACGCGCTGCCTCGAGTCCGTGCACTTCGCAGTACGCGAAGAGCAGCGTTTCGAGCATGTTGGTCTGCGACCGTCGTTCTCGGGAGGCCGCCGCTTCCAACAGACGCTTGAAGCGGGGCGACACACGGAAGCTCACGGAGACGTTTTTTCCCTCGTTCATAGCAGCACTTTTGTTGTATAGGACTCCACGATACATGTGTCTTAACGTTTCAGGAAGTGATCTTTACGAATCGCTCGTAGGCCCTTAAGTAAAAACCCGAACCCGCGGCAGTCCGAGCACTGCTGCTCCGGACCTGCTTGAACTGAAGAAAAAGGTCGAGGGTCGCTGTCTTTCAGCGCGAGGTGGCCAGATCGATGCAAGCCAAGGCGGGACACGATGAACCATGTCCTTGCGGCAGCGGCAAGAAGTTCACGAAGTGCTGCGGAGCAGCGGGGATCTGCATTGGGGCAAATCGAGAGCGAGACCGAGCCCTCAGGCCGGTTTACTGCGCCAGTCGCCAAGGCAGCAGGCTTCGTCGTCGTCGACGGTCTGCGCCAGCAGCAGCTTCTTGAGCAACGCGACGAGGTGCCGGCAAGGCTCGACGTTGTTGCCTTAGCGGTCTCGATGAGCGAATAAAAATTGTCACTCGCGTTGGCGCCGCCGACGGTGTCGGGAACAGCCAGCTCCGCCTTTCGACGACGAAGGCCTGATCGCCTTCTCCACCGAGTTGGAGTCCAGTGGCCACGAGCCGTTTTCCAAGAACCGCACGCGCTTGGCCCACTGCCTGAACCGGGCCGTGAGCAGTCGGGTGAACGAGCTGCATTCGGTATGGCCCCTCAGCCTTGATCAGCGGTCGACGCGCGTGAACCCAGCATTCAAGGGATTGCGCAAGGTCCTTTGCCCCTCCTGGCACTCGCATAGTCAAGCGCCTCGGCCTACGTTGCTCTCTTGAAAGGCCTGGGCAGGAAGGCATCGCCAATCTGCCGCGCGCGCTTGACCTCGTCGGTGTGCAGGTAGACCGAGGTGGTCGCCACGGAGGCATGCCGCAGGTTGTCCCGCACGGTCGTCAGCTCGACGCCGCGCGCGAGCGCGTGGGTGGCATGGGTGTGCCGCATCCAGTGCGGCGTCGCGCGCTTCAGCTTGTCCACGGTGGACGGACTCACGCTTTCCAGAGCTTGCGCGGCGTGGAGGAAGAAGCGGCGCATGACCGACCACAAGCGCGACGCGCTAATGCCGGTGCCGTCTTCTGCCAGGCCGGGGACCAGCGCGGTCTTCGGATTCCAGCGCGACCGCGTCACGGGCAGGCCCCGTTGCGCCAGATATTGGTCGAGCGCGCCGCGCGCCAGCAATGGCAAGGCGACCTTGCCGTGCTTGCTACCCTTGCCGACCACATTCAGCCAGTCATCGCCCTGTGCATCGCGTTCGATGCTGCCCAGCCGGGCGTCGACCATCTCGCTGGGCCGCAGGCCCGTCGCGTACCAGAAATCCAGCACGAAGCGCAGGCGCTGGGCGCCCTCCTCGCTCCATCCGCCGATCCACTCGATGCCGTCGGCGGCGGAGCGAATCAGCGTCCATTCGTGCTCCGTGAACACCCGGGATGCATCGAGGGCGCCGCCACGGCCCGTTCCCTTGACCTTCACGCCGGCAAAGGGATTGGCCAGCACATAGCGCTGCTCGATCAGCCAGCGATACAGGGCTCCAATGACGGACAGCGCATAGGCGACTGAGCGCGGCGCCAGCGGACCCTGGAAGGGGCGCCATTCCGTGGAAGTGCGCGGCCGCGCGGGTCCGACCCAGCGCTCCCGCGGCGATGGGCGCCGCAAGAAGGCACGGTATGCGATGGCATCCTCGGTCGTCAGCGACGACAGCGCCTTGCCACGCTCGAGGATCGCCCACAGCATGAGCCGCTCCGCTTCCTTGCGGTAGGCCCGCTGGGTCGCCGCGGCGTCCTGCAGGCCCAGCCAGGCCTGGACGGCTTCGTAGTCATTGCTCGCCGACAGGGTGCAGGTGGCCTGCGGCGCCCGGAAGGTGCCCCGCGAGCCATCGACCTCGTGCGGCACGACCAGGTGCTCCCACGGCGCGGTCTCGGTCCTCGGCACGACCACCAGCGCCCTCGCCCGCTCGGTCAGGGCCGGGTGAGCGGCGAAGAACTCTTCGATCTGGCGCGCGCTGCGTGCACCGAGCCCGGGTACGGCGGCCCACCATCGGCGCCGGCGCGGCACCCGCACCGTCAAATCGGCCAGCGTCCGAATGCCGGCGTTTTGCAGGGCATGGGCGGCGCGTGTCGGCAACCAGCGGTCGACGGTGTCCGTCACCATCGGCGCAGGCAGGGGCAAACCCTGCAGCTTCTCGATGGCATCCCTGACCGAACGGGCACGTTGCTCCCGTTCGGCCGCCGGGTGTGCGATCAGTGAGGCCAGGTCGTCGCGGTGCCGCAGCCGCGCGTAGCTCGCCAGCTGGCGCCGGATCTCGCCCAGCATGGCGCGAGAGGACTGTCCCGTGGCCTTGCTTTCGCCGAGATATTGCACGACCGCGGCGCGCGCCGACAGACCCGCATACCAAGCACGCAGTGCCGCCAACTGCGAGGCGCCGGGGAAATCGCCATCTCCGGCCTCTGCCCTGCTGACCGTGCGTACTTTCATGCCCATCAGTTTAGTCTGATGAATTTGCTATTGTGATAAGAAGGATTATCTAAATGGGATGCGATTCGGCCTTCCATAGGCCAGCCAATCACCCGAACGCGGGGCCGATTGCTGCTTTCGCACTTCGCCGGACTGCAATCCTGTCCTTTCGCGTGAACTACGGACGCCCGCTAGAGGCTCCACGCCATCTAGGAACTTCCGGCGATCCACTGATCAATCTCTCGTAACCCGCTACACAGCCTTCAATTCCGAACGCCCTAGCATCTGATTGAGCGCGCCTACGCAATTGCGTGTTTGATGACGTCTCACTCAGCATCTCCAAGACGCCTGCCGATATCGCATTGATGTCGAAGAAGTCCACCAAGCGGCTGTTCGATCCGTCGCGAAGGACCTCGCGGACGGGCGCGGTGTCCGAGGCGACGATCGGCGTACCGCAAGCCATGGCCTCCAACAACGACCAGCTCAGAACAAATGGATAGGTCAGATACACGTGTGCCGCAGACACCTGCAGCACGCGCAAGTATTGCTGCCGCGGAAGACGCCCCAGGAAGTGAGTCCTAGCAGGGTCCAGCGTGACCTCCTTCAGCATCTTCTCCCTCCAGTTCGCCGCATCGTGCGGACCACGCCCGTAGCTTGTCTGATCGCCGCCGACGATCAACGCGTGGCATCGCGGATCGCATTTCTGGACCTGCTGAAGGACCCGCATGAAAACGTGAAATCCGCGGTACGGCTCGAGGTTGCGCGCGACATAGGTAATTACCGGATCGCCCGCCTTGAGCGCCACGCCACTTGATGTAACTAACTGCGCCTGTGGATCAGGCCCGAGTGCTTGCGTATCGATCCCTTCGTGCTGCACCATGATCTTGGATCGCAATATCTCTGGAAAACGACTGCGCTGCCAATGGGTCGGACTCACAGCAGCGTCACATTGAACCAGATTGAGTGCGTGGTGGGCGTTCCAGGTGCGGATGCGGGCGCGGTCATCGAAACTCAACGGAAATTCAGGATCGAACCCAAAGTCCGCGCCCTCGGCGCTGTAGTACCACTCGCAAAAATGAATGAGCCTTGCGTCAGGGTAGACGTCCTTCGCATACAACGTCTCGCCCCATCCCGGGTGTGCCAAGATTATTTCGGGTGTGAATCCCCTCTTACGCATGGCTAGCATCGCCCTGGCAGACGCTTGGCCATGCAGTACGGAATCCTCCATCTGCTTCAAGTAGTGATGCTGCCGAGGCTGCACGGACCTCGATACTCGGTAGCGGGTCAGCTTGTCGAATCCCCGCAAACCGGGGGCCGCGTTGGCGCCGAGCGCGCGTACGTCCCACCCCGGACGCAAGCTCCAGGTTCTCGCGATGTGGCCGAACTGACCAGGGAAGTTCTGATGGATGACAAGTACCCTCATCGCCATCCCCTGATGGTCACACCGTGACACTTCATTGCCAATTGGCCGCGATGACCGAGTTCAAGCTGCTCTGGTAGTTCGGCGGCAAAGTAGTCTGCCCCGCCGCCGGCGGGGAGAAGGTCGCCATCGCCTGCACGAGGTTCTGCACGTTGCTGTCGCTCAGCAGCCGACCATCGCCCGTCCTGAACTGCTCCACGTGATACTGATTGCCCAGGTACCAGTTGCTCAAAGTGAACTTATCGCTCGTACCAATGACGCTGACCTCCAGATTGTTGCCGGACTGCCTGAACCACAGCTGGTCGGTCGCGATATCGGGTCCGAACAATGCTACGTCCGCATTGCCAGCCGTGGCATCGTTCTCGTTGATCACGTCACTGCCGTTTCCACGGCCCATGCGATAGGTGTCGTTGCCGCTCCCTCCGGCAAGGGCGTCGTTGCCAGCACCGCCGTCGAGCACATTGGCTGCGGCATTGCCTGACAGCATGTCGTTGAATCCGCTACCCGTGAGGTTCTCGATGTTCTGTAGCGTGTCGCTGCCGGAGCCACCCGTGGCCTGAGCGCCGGTGGACGCTAGGTTCACGGTCACAGCCGACGCGGCGTAGAGATACGAGGCGGTGTCCAGACCACCCAATCCGTTGAGGATATTGTTGCCGGCGCCCGCGTACAGGATGTTGTCCAGCGTATTTCCGGTGCCGTTGATGGCGCCCGCGGCGTTCAGGCGAAGGTTCTCCACATTGGCCGCCAGGGTGTGGGTAAGGGTCGATAGGACCGTGTCGTTGCCCTCGCCAGCCAACTCGGTGACCACATCCGAAACGTTGTCCACGTAGTAGGTGTCGTTGCCGGTACCGCCCTTCATCGTATCGGCCCCGGCTTTGCCATCCAAGGTGTCGTTGCCGCCGTTGCCGGCCAACGTGTTCGCACCCGTGTTGCCGGTTAGTGCGTTGTCCAGCGCGTTGCCCGTGCCATTGATAGCCCCCGTTCCCGTAAGCGTCAGGTTGTCTACGTTGGCTCCTAACGTGTAGGTCACGCCGCTCTGTACGAGGTCGATTCCTTCTGACTCAAGCTCGGTCACCAGGTCACCTGCCGAGTCGACGATGTAGGTGTCGTTGCCCATACCACCCTCGAGAGTGTCGCTCCCCGCGCCACCGTTGAGATTGTTGGCCGCTGCGTTGCCCACCATCATGTTGTCGGACGCATTGCCCGTCCCGTTGATGGCATTGCTTCCAGTCAGCATCAAGCGCTCGATGTTCGCACCGAGTGTGTAAGTCACGTTGCTTCGCACCTCGTCAACGCCCTCCCCAGCCAGCTCGGTCACTACGTCCGAGGTGCTGTCGACGTCGTAGGTGTCATCGCCGGCACCCCCTTTCATCGTATCTGTACCGCCTTTGCCATCCAGCACATCGTTGCCCTCATGGCCCGTGAGCGTGTTGGCTGCCGAGTTGCCGGTGAGCATGTTGTCCAAGGCATTGCCCGTGCCAGAGATTGTTCGGGTCCCCGTGAGCGTCAAGTTCTCGACGTTTGCGCTGAGCGTGTGGGCTACGGCACTTTGGACAAGATCAACGCCCTGTCCCATATCTTCTACTACCACGTCGCCAGCGGTGTCGACGAAATAGGTATCGTCGCCGAAGCTGCCGCGCATCGTGTCGTTGCCGCCTGCGCCATCAAGCACGTTGTTTCCCGCATTGCCCTCCAGGATATTGGCCAGCGCATTGCCCGTCGCACTGATGGCAGCATCTCCGGAAAGAAACAACCTTTCGATGTTGGATGCCAATGTGAAGCTTGCGCTGGAGATTACTGCATCGGTTCCCGCGTTTGAACTCTCGCTAATCACGTCCGAACGGCTGTCGACAATGTAGGTGTCGTTACCCACGCCGCCGGCCATGGTGTCATCGCCCGCGCCGCCATCCAGAGTGTCGTTACCACCACCGCCAACGAGTGAATTGCCCGCCACATTGCCCAGAAGTAGATTGTCCATCCCGTTGCCCATGGCGTTGATGAGACCCGCCCCGGTGAGCACTAGGTTCTCGACGTAGTCTCCCAGTGTGTAGCTCAAAGCCGATTCAACCGTGTCCAGTCCCCCGCCCTGAAGCTCCGACACCACGTCACCCGTGTTGTCGACGATGTACCTGTCGTCACCGGCGCCGCCATTGAGGGTATCCGCGCCGCACTGGCCATCCAGAAGATTGGCCGCCGCGTTGCCTGTGAGTATGTTGTCCAGCGCATTGCCGATGGCATCGATCTCCAAGTCGCCCATGAGCCTCAGGTTCTCGATATTCGCCCCTAGCGCCCAGGTTTCGGTCGAGGCGACCGTATCGATCCCTTCGTCCAGCGCCTCCACCACCACGTCTGACATGCTGTCTACTATGTAGGAATCGTTTCCCAAGCCGCCAGAAAGTGTGTCGTCACCAGTTCCCCCGTCGAGCCAATCACCACCGCCAGCACCAAAAACGACGTCGTTGCCCGCCAAACCCAGCAACATCTCCGATTTCGAACCCCCTTGCAGCACGTCTGCGCCACCGGTGCCGTGTAGCGAAGCTTGTGACGTTGCCATGGCCGCGATCGTGTACGCGTCCCATATGGTGCCGTCGTCAAATTGGACTTGCTGGATCGCAGCGTACGCGTCGAGCCCTCCCTGATCATCGAAGAAATCTATCGTCCTGATTCGGTCGTCCGTGCCAGCTATGCTCAACTCTAAGTAGGAAGCTCCCCAATACAAGTTAGGGTCAAACACACGTTTGATAATCACCTGCGAGGGCAGAACGCCTGCCTTGAAGCGAAGTACATCAAAGTCGGGCGCCATGGTGGCACCGTAGATCTGATCCTGCCCGTCACCCCTGCCGAACAAATAGACTTCGTCGCCGTCGCGACCAAACAGTTTGTCGTTACCCGCGCCTCCGTCGAGCGTGTCGCGCCCAGAGGCGTCGTACGATTGGCCGTTGGCATCCAGCCAATCGTCGCCTGCTCCGCCTTGCAGAAGATCGGAGCCCGCGCCCCCATCGAGGCTGTCATCGCCGTCGTTTCCCAGAAGGGTATCGTTGCCCGCCTGGCCTTCGAGGTCGTCGTTTTGGGCGCCGCCGCGCAGAAGGTCAAGGCCATCGCCTCCCATCAGATGGTCGTCGTCGGCGCCACCATCCAAAACGTCATCCCCACCACCCCCGGAGATTTGGTCGAATCCTGCCAGCCCCTCGACCACATCATGACCCACGCTTCCGTAAATGATGTCATCCTCATTGGTCGTCGCGCGGGCGCGCGACTCGAGGTCACTGACGTGCCAGATCGTGCCATCAGCGAACACTACCCGATCGATTCCCTGCCTGCCTGTGCCGCTGCTTTCATCGTCGAAGAAGCGCTCGATTAGCACGCTGTCCGATCGTCCTCGCACACTGAGCAACAGGTTTGATTCATAGATGTCCATCGTAAGAATCAAGTCCGATGGCGCGATCCCCAGGCCAAAACGCAGTTCATCGACGGGGCCCGTCGCATCGCCGAAGTTGCTGATGGTGTCCTTGCCATCACCCAGCTCAAATAGATAGACATCGTTACCCGCGCCTCCGTTGAGGAGGTCATTGCCCTCACCGCCTCGCAGTGTGTCGTTCCCCGCGCCCCCGACCAAAGTATCGTTGCCTAGCCCGCCCGTGATAACGTCGTCTCCATCACCCAAACTCAGGTTGGAGCCGGCCGGCGGAGTCGCGGGCGTCTGCGCCATAGACGCGATTTGCGCGAGATCCCATACCGTACCGTCGCTGAAGACGATTTCCTCGATTTCGCGCTCCCCAGAGCCATCGAAGTGGCGATTGACCTCGGCCACGTCATCGGTCCCGTTGATGCGAACGTAGAGTTGATAGTCGTCGCCACGCGTGAGCGTCACGTCAGAAGGGGAAATACCCGCTCCTAAAAGTATGCGATCGAGGCTTACGCCAGGCCTGTCGAACTCCGAAACGAACGTGCGCCCATTGCCGCGCTTGAAGATATAAACATCGTTGCCGCCTGCGCCCTCAAGAAAGCTTCCGACGTTCCTGCCCGGGCCGCCACCATCGAGCGTGTCGTTGCCCTCACCGCCATGCAAGAAGTCAAACCCTTCGCCGCCCAGTAGCACGTCGTCGTCCGCGTCGCCGTGAATGGTGTCGTCGCCAGCGCCGCCTTCCAATGTGTCGTTACCAGCGCCACCTTCCAACTTGTCCTTGCCTGCGTCACCTTCCAACACATCATTCCCGCCCCAGCCGATCAGTGTGTCGTTCCCGGCATGCCCCTTCAGAATATCGTTGACGTTCGAGCCAACCATGTTGTCGTTGTCTTCACTCCCGGCAGAAGCACTCGCGCGCAACTGCGCCAGACTCACGATTGAACCGTCGGCGAACTCGATGTGCTCGATCGGCGCGACGCCGCCAACACGCTGATTCACTGCCTTGAGCGTGATTCTGTCGGCGGCGCTGGAGCCGACCAAAAGGACCAGATTTCCGAACGCGTCAGTACTCAGACGTAGGTCGTTCGCAGCGATGCCGTCGCCCAACCTAAGTCGATTGCCCGCCGCAATGCCCGAGTTGTCACTCATGGTGCTGGCTGTTATGGTGTCAGCGCCGCCGCCCAGCCCATACAGGAACGTGACATCTCCCCCTAAACCGACCAGGCTGTCGTTGCCCCGGCCGCCACTCAGGATTGCGCCGGCAGGACTAGCGATTACGTAGTCATCAGTCTTGCCGCCCATGACATGCTGACGCCCGGCAGCATCAGTGGCTCTGATCACACCCGGCGCGAAATTGCCGATCAATGTGCTGTAGTTGTAAGTCGTGCCATCTGCAAGACGGTAGATGTTGTCGCTGTTGAATGCCCCGCCAACGATGGCGATACGATCTGTGGGCGAGGTGTCCAGCACCAGGGCGCCGTTGCCGTCTGTCAGTACAACGAGAGTAGTCGGCAGAGCGCCATCCAGCACGATGGTGTTGTGGCCTTCGTTGTCCAGTAGCGTCTCCGACTCGCCCGTGGCAGCGCGCGCGCTCTCACCGGTAGCAAAGACATATGTATCGTCGCCCGCGCCGCCTGCGAGGTAGTCGCTCCCGCTGCCGCCGATCAGAGTGTCATTACCTGCATCTCCAAATAGATCATCGTTTCCGTCGCCACCGTTCAGCTGATCGTTTCCCCCTCCGCCGAGAAGTACGTCGTCGCCGCCCTGGCCGTCAAGGATGTCGTTGCCATGCGCCGAGGCAGCGACGTTTTCTTCTTCGTCATCACCGAACATTAGATCGTTGCCGGCTCCTCCGAACAATGTGTCGTCGCCGCCACCGCCCACCACCTGATCATTGCCGTCGCCACCATCTAGATAGTCTCGCCCCTGGGCGGTCAGTGGCGTCACAGTCTGGAGATCGTCACCCCACAGCAAGTCGTCGCCCTCACCGCCAAGCACCGTGTCGTCATTGCCGCCGCCGTGAAGTTGGTCGTTTCCCTGCTCACCGTCTAAATAGTCGGCACCTTGGTATGTTCCCGTTACGACGTCCGCATGGCTGTTGTCACCCCAGATTCGATCATTGCCCGAGCCTCCAAACAGCACATCGTCTCGGCCACCACCTTCTAGGCGATCCACACCGTCGCCGCCGTCCAGAGTGTCGTTGCCATGGATGTCTGCTGGCTCGTCGCCGTCGCCCCACAAGTCATCGTTGTCGGCACCACCGGAGAGGACGTCGGCTCCGCCCTGACCGACGAGTGTGTCATCGCCACTCCCCCCTACCATGGTGTCGCTCCCATGGTCTTCGTCCGCGGCGAAGTTCGCCGAGGAACTCTCGGCATTGCCGTCGCCCCATATGACGTCGTCACCGTCATCGCCGAAGAGCACGTCAGCGCCGCCCATCCCCATGATTGTGTCGTTGTCGTCCCCTCCGTGAACTACATCCGCGCCCGTGCCTGCGTTGATGTCATCATCCCCAGCACCGCCGTCGATGACATTGCCAGTTGACTCGACGTACCAATTCCCTCCTGGCCCAGGAGTCCCAGGGTAAATGCCTGCTCCAATGAAATGCCGTGTTGAACCGGCTTCAGGTGTGCTTCCGGGCTTCTCGAAGACGACCCAAGAAAAGCCACGCGCCAACTCGATGCCGTTGGATGCGGGTGGCGTGAAGGTAGTACTTGTGGGTCGGTCGATTTTCCCCGCCCCGCTACCAAAGATGTAGTCATTGCCGGCGCCACCAAATATGGTGTCGCGCCCAAAGCCACCCAGGATCAAATCAGATCCCCCGCCTCCGTCGATGAAATCGTCCCCTCCACCTCCGGCCAACCCGTCGTTTCCATCCAAGCCATGAATGCTCTCGGCATTTTCGGTGCCGTTAATCACGTCCGCGGCGCCCGCTTGCAGACCTGCATTCGCGTACCCCGTAGCGGCCGTGACGTACGCAGTCCCATTCTCCTGTTTGATGAAATCGCCCATCAACGTGGTGCTCTCATCGGGCGGTACGACCGGCATAGGGAGGATTATCCCGAACGGATTCTCTGGGCTCCAGTTGCGTATTACGACGAGGTCAATTCGATCAGAGAAGCTGATGTAGAGATCGTTCTTTCCCTCGCTGAGGGGCACGAGCGTGTAGTTAATTTTTTTGTCCGCCGTCTGCCAAACATTCTCCGCGACCTTCTTGGTCCCTTCGCCAGATAAGACGCCTAAGCCCTCGACCTCAATGACGCCAATTCCGTCGCCGTCCTCGATGATGTCGGCGCCCCAGTTCGGTGCGAACTTATAGACGTCTGCACCGATGCCGCCCCTCAACGTGTCGTCACCGCGGCCCCCATCTAGCGTATCTGCGCCAGAGCCACCCAAGAGAACATCCTTCCCGTCCCCGCCATCGAGCTGGTCGCTACCTGAATCGCCCTGTAGGTAGTCATTTCCTCCTAGACCAAGCAGAGTATCGGCCCCATCGCCTCCATAGAGATGGTCATCGAACCCGCCACCATTTGCAGTGTCGTTTGTGACCGCACCAAAGAAAAATTGAACGCGCGCCTCGCTGCCCGCTCCAACAAGCACCTGAGTGTTGCTCCCAAGGTCGAAGAACCGTAAGTTTTCGCCTCCGTTGACGACACCACCTAGTCCGTCGAGCTTTTTGTACAAATTCGCTGTAAATGCTGCGCGGTCGTTGATCCAATTTTGGGTTATGTTTCCAATTCCTGTGGCCGGGTTATAGAGGCTGAATTGATCGGCTACAGCAGCGTTGACTTCCAAGCTCACGATGCTTAGTGCAGCCAATGCAGCGCGCGCATGGACGTCTGTCCGAGCTTTATCAGCCAGCGCAGAAGCGTTGGTCGGCAGAAGCTTGGCCCCGATGCTCTGCAGGGCGTTGGGGCCGTAAGCATCAAAAAAGGTCTTAGCTTTGACGGAGAAATTTGCGTCGCTTGTGCTGCCGATTAAACTCTTTCCCGCAATAGTGCCCATCAGCATATCGAGGAAAGCGCTGGGGCCTACGTTTCCAATGACTCTCAAGATGCTTCCGACATTTCCTGTCGCACCGAGGCTAACCATGTCCCATAGATCGCCTGCAGTTCCTTCTCCGGAGATATAAGCGAAGAGGGTTCCAGTCATCGTTGCCGCATCGCGCCCTCGCTGATCTGGACCCTGTACGGGCCAAAGAGTAACGGCAGCTTTGATACCGGCGGCGTAGGAAATTGCAGCGTAGAGGACATCGCGAATGTCATTGAGGCTGTCAACCTCACTGGCACTGATCCCCGTGCTCGTCAGCCGGCTTGTCTGATCACTACCTAGCGGGCCAAACAGCAAGGCGCCGGCCCAAGCTGAATTCTGCTGCCCCTCGGCCGCTGTATCGAGAGGGTCGGCGTTGAACAGGACTTCGCCGACAGCAGTGGCGTCAGCTTGGCCGATTCGATTGATATCGGGAACTTGACCCCTCGGCCATGGGGGATTTTTTCCCAGAAGGTCGTCCAACAAGTTTTGGGCAACTGCATCAGACGCCTTTTGCATCTTTCCCGCAGGAACTGCTGTGCCATAGCGGAGTTGATATTGCGTTTCGGTATACGTTCGGATCAATGCAGCCATCGTTCCGCGACCTGCGTTGGCCTCCGTCGCGCCGCGCAACCAGATTATCGACGCATCCGAAGCGGGCGTGCCTTTGGCGATCAATACATCAGCCAACCACTCATAGATCTGCCAAAAGCCGATCTGCCCTGCTTGTGCTTGTGCTTCTTTAGAAGCCAATGTTGCAAGCTCTGATTCGTTCAGCGTCGTCATCTTAGGTTTTTCTCACGAGTTGAAGTATTCGGTTGATCTCTTGATATATTTCCGGCCAATCAGACCCGAGCTTTCCACGGAAACGAATGTCTGCGTAAATTTCGGGCCTCCAACGAAAACCCATTGTGCAACGGTCAAATTTCGGATTGTCGTTTCGACAATACACCACTGGCGGAAAGCCATCTTCGTTTTTGAGTTGAGTGGCGATATACCAGAGGCCAGGCCCGATTCCGCTGAGATTGTCAGTAATTCGCCAAACCTCAAGGCCCGGCCGAATTTTAGTCTTGCTTATTACGCGCCGCTCTTTCTCTGCAGATAGCAATAAATCATACATGCCACCTGTGTTTGGGGGATTCTTGTTGGAGCGAAGGAATATTTCGATAGAAAAGTCATAGCCCTTTCCGTCAAGGGCAAGTACCTGCATTTCTGGGGGGCGCTTTACGGCCGGATCGTGCGCCTTGTGGTGCCACCATTCGAATGAAGCCCCGTTGCGCGCTGCGCTGAAATACTTCCTTGGCCCAATGAACCATTGACCGTTCAATTTGAGAGCAACCTCAGTCAAATCAGTCTTGGGAACCACGTCACCAGGACAAATGCGATCAAGGCATTCAACGCGCCGTCGGGCTTCGCGCTCCGCTTGGACTAGGTCCGAAGGCGCACTTGCTCCTAGAAGTAAGAAGCAAGAGAGCAATACAATAAATTTCAAAATTTTCATCTGCGCAAATCCTAATTCCGCGAGCACGAATTCTGTTACTTCTGACGGCCGTATACTGATAGCAAGAAAATCATCTTCCGGCTACGAAGGCTGGGTGATCGATCACCGTTCCCGCAAGCTTTCACTGCTAGCGCGTTGCAGCGGACTCAGTAGAAACTCAATAACCCGCCGTTTCCCAGTTTTAATCTCCGCCGTGAGATTCATCCCCGGGCTCAACTTGATCGGCTTGCCGTCCACATCGATGGTGGTTGAACTCAGGCTGAGCGTCGCCGGGAAGATCGCCCCGCGTTTTTCGTCATTCACTGCATCGGCAGTCACCGTCTTCACCGTCGCGTTCACGGTCCCATAGCGCGTGTACGGAAACGTCTCCAGCTTGATCGCCGCATCCTGGGTCGGGCTCACGAAGCCGATGTCCTTGTTCTCCAGGGTCACCTCCGCCGTCACCTGCGCCCCATCGGGCACGATGACCATCAAGGGTTGCGCTTCCGTGACCACGCCGCCTTCGGTGTGCATGGCCAATTGCTGCACCGTGCCGGCCACTGGCGCCTTCAAGGTGGTGAGCCGCTCGCGCTGCCCCGCTTTGGCCAGCTCCTGCGTGCCCTGCTGGCGCTTGAGCTCGGCCGTGGCCTCGCGCGTGCGCAGGCTGTGCTTGGTCTCTGCGATGTAGGCTGCCCGGGTGTTCTCGCTCTCACGCAAGGTCGCATTGGCTTCCGCGAGTCGGGCGCGCTGTGTCGCAAGATCGCGCTCCAGTTCGATGCGCTCCCTTGTGCGGTCCTGGTTCGCGTGACTGGACATGAACCCCTGGTTGGCCAGCTGATGGAAGTCCGCCTCTCTCTGTCTGGCGATCGGCACCGTCGTCTCCAGCTTGGCGACCATCTCGCGCACGGTGGCGATCTCGGCCTGGCGGCGATTGAGCTCGGACGCCGCTCTGGCGAGCTTGGCGGTGATGTCGCTCCACTCGTCGTTCAACTGCGCCCTGGTTGCCGCGAGATCGGCCTCCGTCCAGCCATCGGGGAGGCTCTTGCCCAGTTCCGGTGCCCGGGAGGTCATTGGCGCATTGAGCGCCTGCAGCAAGGCGCGCGTGCGCAGCACTTCGGACTGCGCCGACTTCAACTGCTCATCAATGCTGGCCTTGTCGGCATTGGCCGTCGTGGGATCGAGCTCGACCAGGGCCTGGCCAGCCTCGACATGGTCGCCGTCCTTGACCAGCACGCGCTTGACCACGCTCACCTCCAGCGGCTGGATCATCTTGGTGCGCTCGCTCACGATGATGCGTCCGGGCGCCACGGCCACGATGTCGACCTGCCCGAAGATAGCCCAGGTCACGGCGATGAGGAACAGCGCGATCAGCGCATAGGCCAAGCGCCTCGGCGCCGGATGCACGGGGGTGTCCTGCAGGCTCAGCGCCGCAGGCAGGAACGCCGCCTCGTCGGAGAGGCGCTTCGGTCCAGCCAGTTCATGGCGGTGCTGCCAGGCGGCCCTCAACACGGCCCGGTAGCGCCCGAGCAGTTCAATCATCGGGTGGCGCATATCCCGCGCATGCGGCGCGTTGGCCGCGGGTGCGGTGGTGGAGACTTCGGGCGTCATACCGCTCCGGCTCCTTCGGTCGGATGTCCCCCGCCCTGCATGGCCCAAAGGTGCGCATAGATGCCCTTGGGCCGGCTTAGCAGCGTCTCGTGCGTGCCGCCTTCGACGATGCGGCCCTTGTCCATCACCATGATGCGGTTCGCATGTCGCACGGCGCTGAGCCGGTGCGCAATGATGAAGACGGTGCGGCCCTTGCAGATGTGAGCCATGTTCCGCTGCACGATGGCCTCACTCTCGTAGTCGAGCGCACTGGTGGCCTCGTCGAAGATCAGGATGCGCGGATGGGTGAAGAGCGCGCGGGCGATGGCGACGCGCTGGCGTTGCCCGCCCGAGAGGCTGGCGCCCTGCTCGCCGACCATGGTGTCGTAGCCCTCGGGCAACTCGCTGATGAATTCATGAGCGCCGGCCAGTTGGGCGGCCAGCATCACGGCTTCCAGCGGCGCGGCCGGGTCGACGACGGCGATGTTCTCGCGCACGCTGCGGTTGAAGAGCGTGTTCTCCTGCAGCACGACGCCCACCTGCCTTCTGAGTTGTGCCGCGTCGATCAGGCTGATGTCGATGCCGTCGACCAGAAGACGCCCCTGCTCGGGGGCGTAGAGGCGCTGGATGAGCTTGGTGAGCGTGCTCTTGCCGGAGCCCGAGCGCCCGACGATGCCAATGACTTCGCCGGGGCGCACGTCGAGGCTGACGCCGTGAAGCACAGGGGCGGCCTCGGGTCGGTAGCGGAAGGTGAGGTTGTCCAGCGTGACGCGGCCCTTGAGGGCGGGCAACTGGGCGGCGGTGCTGGGTGGCACCTCGGTGCGGGTGTTGAGGATGTCGCCGAGCCGGGCCATGGAGATGCCGGTCTGCTGGAAGTCGGTCCACAGCTGGGCCATGCGCATGATGGGCTGGCTCACGCGCTGGGCGAACATGTTGAAGGCGACGAACTGGCCGACGGTCATGTCGTTGTTCATCACGAGGTGGGCGCCGTACCAGAGGGTGGCGGCGTTGACGAGCTTGCCGATGAGGTTGACGCCTTCGTGCGCCCAGCTCGCGAGGTTCTGGGTGCGGAAGCTGGCCGAGACATAGGCAGCGAGCTGGTTGTCCCAGCGGCGGCCGAAGGCCGGCTCGAGCGCGGTCGCCTTGACGGTCTGGATGGCGCTGACGGTCTCCACCAGCATTGCCTGGTTCTCGGCGCCGCGCGCGAACTTCTCGTCCAGGCGGCGGCGCAGGATGGGCACCACCGCCAAGCTCAGGCCGAAGTACAGCGGCAGGCTCACGAGCACGATCAGGGTGAGGGGCACGCTGTAGAACAGCATCACGGCCACGAAGACGACGGAGAAGATCACGTCCAGCAGCACCGTGAGCGCATTGCCGGTGAGGAAGCTACGGATATTCTCGAGCTCGCGCACGCGGGCGACTGAATCGCCGACGCGCCGGGCCTGGAAGTAGGCCAGCGGCAGTTGCACGAGGTGGCGAAACAGTCGAGCGCCGAGCTCGACGTCGATGCGATTGGTGGTGTGGCTGAAGATGTAGCTGCGCAGGCCGTTCAAGAGCGACTCGAAGACGACGACCACCAGCAGGCCGATGACGAGCACGTCGAGCGTCGTCATCCCGCGGTGCACCAGCACCTTGTCCATCACGACCTGGAAGAAGAGCGGGCTGACCAGTGCGAACAGCTGCAGGATGAAGGAGATGAAGAGCACTTCGCCGAGCAGCTTGCGGTGCTTGACGAGACTGGGAATGAACCAGGAGAAGTCGAACTTGGCGAGTTCGCCCGCGAGGCTGGCGCGGCTGGTGATGAGGATGAGTTCGCCGGTCCAATGCGCTGCGAAGACGTCCAGAGGTTCGATCACCGGGCGCGAGGCTTCGGGCGATGCGGCTGAGGGGTCCTGCAGGAGCACGCGCTGGGCGTCGCACTGGGCGAGGATGACGAAGCGTTCGCTGCCATCCTCATTGCGAAGCACCGCCAAGGCGGGCAAAGGCGTCAGGGACAGGCGATCAGGTGTGGTGCGGGAGGACTTGGCCTTGAGGCCGAGGTGCCTGGCTGCGCGTAGCAGCGTAGCGGTGTCGACGGACTCGGAAGGGGTCAGGCCCAATTGATGCGACAGCAGGGCGGCGTCCGCGGCGATCTGGTGGAAGCGTGCTACCGTGCATAGAGCGGCCAGGGACGGATTTGCAGAAGGCCCTGCTTCAGAAGCCTTTTGCGGCGGCGCACCACCTTGCTCGTGCGGTTGCACGGCCGTCTCCACGACTCCCATTTGGGGTCCCTCGGATGTTTATTTGAAACAATAAGATACCCGGGAGAGTCGTAATTGACAATTGCAATATCACGACACACTTTAGAACTACACGCCCTGATGCGGCTCTTGCGCGGACCTCGCGAAGGCTGAGGTAGTCTCAGGACCAGTCCTCGTCGTGCATCCGGTCGCGCTTGAGGTAGAGCTCCATCGAACTCGCCGTTGCGCTGACGAGTGGGGGCCGGCTGGATAACTCAGCCATTGAATGCTTCTTCAGTTCATTGAAAAATGAGCGCTCGGCGGGAAGGGTGTACCGGTCGAGGGAGCACGGTCGCGCGTTCCGGCGGCAGCCCGCGCACTGCTTTGTCTCCACCGTCGATCGTCTCCACTACGGAAGCTCGACCGCCGCGAGCGGCAGCCTTCGCCCGGTTTGATCCGGCACGCGGCGAAAGGACTTAGCGCGCCGCAACGATATGGCGCGGCGCGGCCACACACGTCCAATCGGCGAGTCCGCTGTATTCAGGCCAAACCCTCCTCCGGCCGCCAGAAGTCTTTCATCGCCTCGTGACGTTGGGAAGCAGTGGATGTCAGGTGTGGGCGCATCGATTTTGACGAGCAATAGCCCATGCTCACCGCCACATGATGAAGAGGAACCGACCTGCTTCTACCATCGTCTCGCCCTTGGATTATCGGGACGGGCACGCGCTGCCCGTCTGGACGACGCGATGCTCCAAGCTGAGGTGTCGGGATGCGCGCGGTCAGCCATGACAACCGCCACCTACGTCGCTTTCGGCCGTACTGCCAAAGGGCAACTCACAGTGGCGCATCAATAAGACAATCTTATCGATCTGCGGAATCACAGTATTGGACGCTTCCTGGCCCAACGATTCCAATTCGACCCATGGAGACACCGCTGATCGCCGCCAGCCTGAGATGGCTGTTCACCGAATTGCCGCTGGCCGAACGCTTCGGCGCGGCGGCCGCCTGCGGCTTCCGCGCGGTGGACCTGAGCCTGCCCTACGAGCTACCGCTGGCAGAACTGCGCGCGTCGCTGCTGCGCCATGACCTGCGCTTCCTCTACCTGCTGGCCGCACCGGGCAATTGGGGCGCCGGCGATCGCGGTCTCGCCGCCGTGCCCGGGAGGCAGGAAGAATTTCAGGCCGGCATGCACGAGGCGATCCGGTACGCATTGGGACTCGGTCGCCCGCTGATTCATCCGCCGGCCGGCAACGTGCCCGAGGGCGCCGACCCGGCCGAATGCGCGCATGTGCTGCTCGACAACCTGCGCTGGGCCTGCACGCAAGCCTCCGAGCACGGCTTGCGCTTGGTGCTGGAGCCGGTGTGCCGACGTGACTTCCCGAGGTACCCGGTCAACACCGTGCGCCATGTGATCGATCTTGCTGAACGCATCGGCGCGGCCAATCTTGGTATCGTTCTGGACTTTCACCACGTGCAGTGGGAGCACGGACACGACATGGCGCAAGTGCATGCCGAACTGCGCCGCGCAATGCCGTTGCTGTGGTACGTGCAGATTGCCTTTGCGCCGGATCGCGTAGGGCCCGACGAATCGGGTCATGACGTACACGCCACCATCGCAGAGGCGCAACGCCTCGGCTACCGCGGCGCATTCAGTTGCGAGTATCGACCCACCGGCATTTCGCAGGCGAGCCTGCGTTGGGCAGATCGCTATGGCATCCGAGCCATTCCATGACGGCAAGAGGAGACCAACTTTGACCTGCCTGCACCGCCGCTCGCTGCTGTCGCTGGGCCTGGGATGGGCCGCCGGCGCACGCGCCCAACTCACCGCCGGGGTTGGCCCCATCAGGTTGATCGTGCCCTATAGCGCCGGGGGCTCGCTCGACACCATTGGGCGCTCCGTTGCCGAGGGCATGAGCCGTGACCTCGGCGTGCCCGTGATCGTGGACAACCGCACCGGCGCCTCGGGCACGATCGGCGTGGCAGCGGCCGCGCGTGCCGCGCCCGATGGCCGCACGCTCCTCCTCGGCGGGTCCAGCACACATGCGGTACTGCCAGCGGCATCGCTCAAACTGCCCTACGACGCGGTCGCCGACTTCACCCCGATCTCGATGATCGCCGAGGTGGAGAATGCGCTCGTCGTCAGCCCGGCGTTGCCCGTCAAGAGCATGGCCGAGCTGGTGGCCTACTGCAAGGCGCGGCCCGGGCAGCTGGCTTTCGGTTCCTCGGGCGCGGGCGGCATCACGCACCTTGCTGGCGAGCTGTTCAAGATGGCCGCTGGCGTGGACGCAATCCACGTGCCCTACAAGGCGAACTCCGAAGTGGATTTGGCCCTGCTGGGTGGGCAGCTGCAGTTCGCCTTCGCCACCCTCGCCACGGCCATTCCGCACATACGGGCGGGCCGCATGCGTGCCCTCGCGCTCGCCAGCGCGCAGCGCTCGGCCTTTCTACCGGCGCTGCCAACCACCTCCGAAGCCGGGTTCCCGAGCATCATCGCAGTGTCTTGGGCTGCCCTGTACGGGCCATCGAAGCTCGACGGCGCCGACGTCGCGCGGCTAAATGCGGCAGCCCAGGCCTCGCTGAAGCGACCCGAGTTGGAGGCGCGCTTCAACGCCATCGTCACGCGCGTGCTGCGGAGCACGCCGGAAGAACTGGCCGACTATCAGAAGCGCGACCATGCGCGTTGGCGCCGTGTGGTCCAGGCCGCCGGCATCAAACTGGAAGGCTGAGGCGCGGCGCCCCCGGGGTGCGCCATTCTCTCGGACTCGATCGCCGCCAGCATCGCGCGGTGCAGCCCACCCGGGGCCCCCGGATGGCCCGTTGCGATCAACGGGCTTAAAGTCGGCGAGCATTGACGAGCAAACTTCCACCATCATGAACCTGCGCCGCCTTCGCTATTTCGTCGTGGTGGCAGAGGAGCTGCATTTTGGGCGCGCTGCGCAGCGCCTGCATGTCGCCCAGCCCGCGCTGACGCAGAACATCCAGGCGCTCGAGGCCGAGTTCAATGTCGAGTTGCTCGCGCGGTCGAGCCGCCGGGTCGCGCTCACGGAGGCCGGCGCAGTCCTGTTCGCCGAAGCGCAGCGGCTGCTTGCCCAGGCGGATCAAGTCCACCACCGCATGCATGCCTTCGTGCTCGGGCGCGAGGGCACCCTGCGGTTGAACTTCGCCCGCTCGGCGGCCGGAGGTGCCTCGAGCGCGATCGTGGAGATGCTGCGCAAAGAGGCCCCTGCGCTGCAATTGCAGATCAACTCCCAATACACGGCCAAGAGCATCGAGGACCTGCTCGACGGCAAGCTCGACGCGGCCTTCGTGCGCTCGCCGCTGGAAATGGCCGACCAGGCCGTCCGGCAGGTGCAGGTGCTGCCGATTGGCAGCGAGGCCCTCGTCGTCGCGCTGCCGCGAACCCATCGCCTGACGCGCCGCCAACGCATCCATGCCGCGGATCTCGTCGACGAGCCGATCGTGACGGGATCCGCGGAACGGGCGCCGGGCTTCTATCGGATGATGTTCGACCAGATCTGGGGTGAGCGCTCGCCGAGGATCGTCCTTCACGAACCCGACGAGGAGCACATGCTGCGCGCGGTGGCAGCGGGAACAGGCCTCACGATTCTCACCGAGTCACGCGCAAAGGCCATCCAGGTACAGGGCGTTGCCATCCGCCGATTTACGGCGCCGGAGCCGCGCGCGGGATTGGCGCTCGTGTGGCTGGCGGGCAACCTCAGCAGGGCACTGGCCATGCTGATCGATGCCGCACAACGCTTCGTCTCGCAGCACGAGGTCTATGCGGCCGCGGACGTCGGCCCGCCCTCCCCGCCCGCAGGGAAGCGTGCAGCTTCGGCTTCGTCCCGGCATTCCGCCTGACCGTGCTGCGCCCGGCACGGCGCGCACCCTGTTCGAGACGCAGCGCCCAAGGTTGCATCGATCGATCATTCTTATCGATCGGGCCAGCAACAGTATTGGACGCGACCCATGCCGACTCCTTCTAATCGCCGGCAGGAGACAAACAAATGTTCGACATCACACGATGGACACGCACCGCGCGGCGCACCGATTCATGCGGGATGAACACGGAGCGAGCACGATGAACGGCGCGACGAGCCTGGTGAAAACGCTGTTGGCCTCGGGTGTCGACACCTGCTTTGCCAACCCGGGAACGAGCGAGATGCACTTCGTCGCGGCGCTGGACACCGTGCCGGGCATGCAATGCGTGCTCGGCTTGCAAGAGAACGTCGTGACGGGCATGGCCGACGGCTATTTCCGAATCGCGCGCAAGCCGGCTTGCACGCTGCTGCACTGCGGCCCGGGTTTCGCCAACGGCATGGCCAACCTGCACAACGCGCGCCGGGCCCGCAGCGGCATCGTCAACATCGTTGGCGACCAGGCAACCTTCCACCGCCCCTTCGACGCGCCGCTGACCTCCGATACGGCGGGCATGGCGCAGACCGTGTCGGCCTGGGTGCGCACCAGCACGCATGCGGCAGAGCTCGGCCGCGATGCCGTCGAGGCGATCGGCGCCGCGCGCGCTTCCGGCGGCCAGATCGCCACGCTGATCCTGCCCGCCGACGTGTCCTGGGAAGATGGCGGCGTGGTCGGCTCACCGAAGGCGCCGCCCGCGTCGCCGCCGATCGACGCCTCGGCCATCGAAGGCGCGGCCCGCATGCTGCGCGGGCGGGACGACGTGCTGCTGCTGCTGGCCGGCGGCGCCGTGCTGGGCGAAGCGCAGCGCCTGGCCTGGCGCATCGCGAAGGCGACAGGCGCCATGCTGATGGCCGATTTCGTGAACGCCCGCCTGGAGCGGGGGCGCGGCCGCCTGCCGATCGACCGGGTGCCGTACGCACGGGACGAGGCGCTGGCGGCGCTCGGGCGTTTCCGGCAGATCGTGCTGGTGAACGCGCGCCCGCCAGTCGCCTTCTTCGGGTATCCCGGCGTGTCGTCGCTGCAGTACGAGTCGGGCACCCAGTTCCACGTGCTGTCGCGGCCCGACCAGGATGCGGCGGAAGCCCTGCGGGCGCTTGCCGAGGCGTTGGACGTGCCGGATGCCGAGATGCCCGATGCCGGACAGCGGCCCGAACCCGCACGCGGCGCACCATCGCCCGAAGGCCTGGCGCAGACGCTGGCCGCGCTGATGCCCGAGGACGCCATCGTCTCCGAGGAAAGCGCGACCTACGGCCGCCACTTCTACCGCTTCACCCACAGTGCGCCCGCGCATGACTGGCTGCACCTCACCGGTGGTGCCATCGGCGACGGCATGCCCGTGGCCACGGGCGCCGCACTGGCGGCGGGCCGTCAGCGCCGCGTGATCAGCCTGCAGGCCGACGGCTCGGGCATGTACACGGTGCAGTCGCTGTGGACCCAGGCCCGCGAGCAGCTTCCGGTGACGACCATCATCATCAACAACGGCAAATACAACATCCTCATCGGCGAATACCGCAAGGTCGGTGCCGGGGCCACGCCGGGCACCACCGCCATGTCCATGCTGGACCTGGGCAATCCGTCGCTGAACTGGGTCAGCCTGGCCAACGGCATGGGCGTGGAGGCCGCCAGGGCCACCACCCTCGAGCAATGCGCCGACCTCATGCGCGCCAGCTTTGCCCGCCGCGGCCCGTTCCTGATCGAGCTCATGGTGTGAGTCCGCCGGCCACGCTGCCACTTGAAAGAACCAAGGAGACACCCCGAGCATGATCCGACTCGATCCCAACCTGCGCTGGCTGTACACCGAACTCCCCATGGCCGAGCGTGCCGCTGCCGCGGCGGCCGATGGATTCCGGGGCGTCGAAGTGGCGTTTCCGTACGAGGTCGCGGCGCGCGACTACCGCGCTGGCCTCGAAGCGTCCGGCCTGGCCCTCGTGCAAATCCTTTCGCCAACCGACTGGGACGCGGGTGAGCGCGGGCTGGCGTGCCTGCCCGGCCGGGAGGACGACTTCCGCGCCACGATCCAGGCCGCCGTCGCCTACGCCGTCGAATGCGGCCGGCCATTGGTCCACGCGCCGCTGGGCAACGTGCCCGCCGGTGCAAAGCGGGCCGACTGCATCGCGGTGGCGCGCGAGAACCTGCGCTGGGCTGCCGACGTTGCTGGCGCGCACGGGCTCACGGTCCTGATCGAGGCTTGCTGCAGGGCGCGGATCGCCGACTACCTGGTCCATGCCAACAGGGATGCGGTGGCCTTGGTCGAATCCGTGGCGCGCAGCAACCTGAAGCTGTGCTTTGACACCTACCACGTGGCAATGGAGGGGAACGCGCTGGCGGAGGATCTCGACATCGCCTGGCCGCACGTCGGGCACGTGCAGATCGGCAACGCACCCGGGCGCCACGAGCCGGGCGAGGGTGAACTGGACCTGCAGGCCTTCCTCGGGCTGCTGGAGCGGCGCGGCTGGAACGGCTGGGTCGGGCTGGAGTTCACGCCGCGCCGCAATACCAGCGACTCGCTGGCCTGGGCGCGCGCGCTGGGCCTGCTGCCGGAGCATGCGCAATGAGCGCCGCGCCGGGCTGCCCCCAAGCAAGTTCGCTTCCGCCTGGCGGAACTGCGCGAAGCGCCAAGGGTGCATCAGTGAGCGAAGCGCAAGCCCTCATCGGCAGTTGGCGGCTGCTGTCGTTCCGCATCCTGTACGACGACGGCGGCGTTGACTTCCCGCTGGGTGCCGATGCCGAAGGCCTGATCGTCTACACCCACGCCGGCTTCATGACCGGTGCACTAATGCAGCGTGGCCGGCCGAAGTTTTCTGCGGTGCGCTCCTCAGTGGCGGAGCGCGGCATCGGCTCGGCCGACGAGATCGTTGCTGCGTTCAACGGCTATTTCTCGTACTTCTGCCGGTTCGAGGCCGATCCCGCCCAGCGCAAGGTGGTGCACCGCGTCATCGCCTGCCACCTCCCGGATTGGGAGGGTCGCACGCTGGAGCGGTTCTGGCAGTTCGAGGAGACCGGCGGTCGGCGGCAGTTGACGCTGCGCTCCGCGCCCCTGTCGATCAACGACCGCAATGCCTGCAACGAGTTGAAGTTCCAGCGCGAGCCGGACATTCTTCCAGTCGAGGGGACCGCATGAAGGCCGTCCTCATTGCTTGCGACGACAGCGGCGCGCCGCACCCCCGGCTGGTTGAGGTGGCAGAAGCTTCGCCCGGTCCGCGCGAGGTCCTGGTCAGGGTGCTCGCGGCCGGCATGAACCGGGCCGACCTGTCCTTGAAGACCGGCCACTTCCGTGCCATGACGGGCAGCGGGCCAGCCGGCGTGGCCGGGCTCGAGATGGCCGGCGAGGTCGTCGGCTACGGCTCGGAGGTGCGGGCCTTCGGCCTCGGCGACAAGGTCATGGCCATGTGCAGTGGCGCGCACGCGGAGCGGGTCTGCGTAGACGAACGCTTGCTCATGCGCGTGCCCGCCGGCGTGGAGGCAATGCAGGCGGCCGCCTGGCCGGCCGCGCTGATGACGGCGCATGACGCACTCGTCACCAACGCTCGCCTGGCGCGCGGCGATCACGTCCTCGTGCAGGCCGCGAGTTCGGTGGTCGGCATCGCCGCGGTCCAGCTGGCCCGGCTGCTCGGCGCCGAGCAGGTGATCGGCACCAGCACGTCCGCCGACAAGTGGGAGCGCCTGCGCGCGCTGGGCGCGACCCTGGCTGCGCACAGCGGCCCCACACTGGAGGCTGCCGTCGGAGAAGCGACGCACGGGCATGGCGTGGACGTGGTGGTCGACCATCTGGGTGCGCCTGCGCTCGCCGAAAACATGGCCAGCGCCGCCATCGGCGCACGCATCGTGAGCGTGGGGCGCATGGGCGGGACTGCCGGGACGATCGACCTCGACCTGCTCTCGCTCAAGCGGCTGTCGCTGATCGGCGTGACCTTTCGCACGCGCACTGTCGACGATGTGGCCGCGCTGATCGCGCGCATGCTGGCCGACGTTGCGCCGCTGCTGCAGGACGGGCGCTTCAGCATGCCGATCGACAAGGTGTTCGCCCTGGAAGACGTGGCCCAGGCCCATGCCTGGATGAAGTCACGCCAGCAATTCGGCAAGGTGATCCTGCAACCATGACACAAGACAGAACCCAGCGAATCGCCTGGATCACCGGCGCGGGCTCCGGGATCGGACGGGCCGCCGCGCTGGCCCTGGCGCAGACCGGCCATGCCGTTGCCCTGTCCGGCCGCCGGGCCGACGCATTGCAGGCGGTGGCTCGCCAGGTGGCCGCGCAGGGTGGCACCGCGCACAGCTTCGTGCTGGACGTGACGGACAGCGAGGCCGTCGCGGCCACGTTCGCCGCCGTCGAGCGCGACGTCGGACCCGTCGGCGTGCTGGTGAACAGCGCCGGGATCAACGTCACGGCGCGGTCCTGGGCCGAGGTCGGAATCGCTGCCTGGCGCCAGATCGTGGACGTGAACCTGACCGGAACATTCCAATGCATGCACGCCGTGCTGCCGTCGATGCGGGCGCGGCGCGACGGGCTCGTCATCAATGTCGCGTCGTGGGCCGGCCGGCATGCCTCGCCGTTGGTCGGGCCGGGGTACAACGCGACCAAGCATGCGGTGGTCGCGCTGACGCACAGCTTCAACATGGAGGAAGGGCGCAACGGCTTGCGCGCCTGTGTGCTCATGCCCGGCGAAACCGACACGCCGATCCTGGACCAGCGGCCGGTGCCCGTGCTGGCGCAGGAGCGCGCCCGCATGCTGCAAGAGGATGACCTGGGCCGGACCGTTGCCTTCGTCGCCGGCATGCCGGCGCGGGTCTGTGTCAACGAGATCCTGATCAGCCCAACGCACAACCGGGCCTTTGGCGCATGACGGGCCGGACGAACCGGCGCAGCCTCATGGCCGCCATGCTGCTGGGAGTTGCCTGCGGCGTGGCCGCACAAAGCTATCCCACCAGACCCTTGAGGCTGGTGCTCGGATTTCCGCCCGGCGGCGCTGCCGACGGTGCGGCGCGGCGGCTTGCCGAGCAACTCGCGGTCCAGGTCGGGCAGCCCGTGACCGTGGAGAACCGGCCAGGGGCATCCGGCAACATCGCCGCCGCGAATGTGGCAAGAAGCCCCGCGGACGGCTACACACTGTTCTTCGGCACGAACACGACCCACGCCGCCAATGCGACGCTGTATCCCAAGCTCGACTTCGACCCCGTCAAGGATTTCGAACCCGTCGTCATGACGATGCATGTCTGGAACGTGCTGGCCGTCCATCCGGACTTCCCGGGCAAGGACTTGCGGGAGTTCCTCGCCCAAGCCAGGGCCAGGCCGGGGGCCATCAACGTCGCCACACCAGGCAACGCCACCAGCCCGCACATGTCGCTCGAATTGCTCAAGACCATGGGCAAGGTCGAGCTCACGCACGTGCCGTACAAGGGCAGCGCCTTCGCGCTGGCCAACGTCTTGGGCGGTCAGGTTCCGGCGATCTTCGACAACCTCCCTGCCTCGCTGGCGCTGATCAAGGCCGGCAAGATCCGCGCCCTCGCCGTTTCGTCGCCGCAGCGGCTCGAGGTGTTGCCGGATGTCCCGACCTTCGACGAAGCCGGCATCAAGGGATACCAGGTCTCCGGCTGGGGCGCCGTTTGGGTCCCGGCGGGAACCCCGCAAGCCATCGTCCAACGGCTCAACAAGGAGTTGAATGCCGCGATGAAATCGCCGCGCGTGCTGCGCGTCATGATAGACAACGCGATGCAGCCGGGCGGCGGAACGGCCACGAGCGCGGCGGACTTCGCACGTGCCGAAACGATCAAGTGGCGCGACGTGATCCAACGGGCGGGCATACAGCTGCAGTGACGAAGATGCGTATTGCTGGCGCGACATTCCACTCGTCAATACATCGCTCCGCGGCAATTTGAGAGAGTGGTCTTTGGAGAAGCGATGCGTTGGAACTGCGACATCTTCGCTGCTTCCTTGCTGTAGATGAAGAGCTCTATTTCGCCAGTGCGGCGAAGCGTCTGCCTATCGAGCAGTTGCCACTGTCGCCGAATCAGGAAGTTGAAGAAGGCCTCAGCGGTCGGCTATCCATCCGCAATTCATGCAGTACGCGCCTGTCGCGTGCCAGAAAGAGGCGACGCCGTGGTTCAGGGCCTAGTGATGTGGCGCACCACAATCGCTGGCACAGACTGAATTGATCTCATCTGGGGAGATTTATGGCGCCCGGTTAGCCGTCCCTTCGGTTTTCAACCCTCCCGAGCTTCGAGCATGCGCTGAAGCAGTTTCTGAAGGAGCTGCTGATCTGACGTGCTGAGCTGCTCGATGACTGGCGCCAGTGCCTGACGCCCCTGGACACGAACCCGCTTGACGAGCTTCGCCCCCTCGCTCGTCAGAAAAACGTCGGTCGCCCTTCCATCTTCTTCGTTCGGCGCGCGCGCTACCAGTCCTCTCTTTTCTGCTCGGGCGATGAGCCCTGACATCGTCTGCTTCTCCAAGCCGAGGTAGTCAGCGAGCTCGACCATTCGCGGGCGCCGATCCCACAAAATTCCCAGGACGCGGATCAGCGAGAGAGACAAGTCGTTCTCGGCGCCGATCTTGTTGATCATGGCCATCGTGACAAAGGCGGTCGTCACAAGTGCATCGGCCAACCCTTCGTCGGACGCGGGGGCCTGCTTCATGGATTTTTTCTCTTTCGTCATGGTTCTATGTTGACATAGTTCGTAATACGCATCAATAATAGATCGTATTACGAACTTTATGGCCTGCGGGCTCACCGAAGGAGAATCTGTGAAAGCTGCTGTCATCACCTCGTTCGACCAACCGCCGCGCTACAGCGACTGCGCCGATCCCGTACCCGAAGGGCCTGGAGAAATGCTCGTTGAAGTGCTCGCGGCCGGCCTGCATCGCGTCACTCGCGGCCAAGCTTCAGGCGTTCACTACTCCGGCAGCGGGGGGCTTCCGCTCGTCCCGGGAGTGGACGGCGTCGGGCGCGGTGCCGACGGCAAGCTGCGCTACTTCGTCCAGGGGCCCGGGCAAATTGGCACGATGGCCGACCGGACGGTGATCGAACTCGACCACAGCATCGAGTTGCCGAGCAACAGCGATCCGGTAACGGTCGCTGGCGCGATGAATCCCGCAATGGCTTCCTGGCTCGCGATGCGTTGCCGCGTGCCGTTTCAGAGCGGACAGAAGGTGCTCATCCTTGGTGCCACCGGAAGCTCGGGCAGCATGGCCGTGCAGATCGCCCGGCACCTGGGGGCCTCGCAGGTCATCGCCGCTGGGCGTGACGAGGAGAAGCTCGCGAAGCTGCCCGCGCTTGGCGCCACAGAGATCGTGACGCTGGGGGATGCGCGGTTGGGCGCCCTCGCGCGCGACGTGGATGTGGTGCTCGATCTCGTCTGGGGACAGAGTGCGGTTCGCGTCATGGAGGCCGCGCTCAATCAACGAACGGACCGCAGCTTGCCCGTCACATGGATACACATCGGCTCGATGGCGGGCGATGTCGCTGCCATTCCAGGCGCCTTCCTGCGATCTGCAAAACTCCAGATCGTGGGCAGCGGGTACGGCTCGGTGTCGGGTCGCGAGATTCTCATGGAGTTGCCAGCGCTGGCGAAAGAGATCGCACGCGGAACATTCCGCATCGACGTGAAGGCCGTGCCACTGCGCAATGTGGCGCAAGCGTGGCCCGAGGTGGCCAGCACCAACGAGCGCATCGTCTTCACGCCGTGACTACGGTCTACTTTTCATTGATTGCTTTGACCAGAACGGTCCTCGACTCACCAATGTGCTTCTTTAGCAACTCGCAAGCACGTGCAACCTCGCCAAACCTGACGGCAAGAAGAATTTCCACATGATCGGCACTCGAGGTTGGATCCCAGTCTTCGGCTTGGGTGGCACCAATCATGTAGCGTGTTCTCGCGACGTGGAGTTCCCTGATCGAATTGAGCAAGATCGGCATGCCGCAGGGCTCATACAAGGCCATATGAAAACGCCGGTTCGCCTCTTCCCAATCTCGCATGTTTTTGGCTTTTTCGCTCGCGGCGATGGCCGCTTTCGCAAGCGCAAGACTGGCGTTGGTCATCTTCTTCATCGCCTCGGCCAGCGCTAGCGGTTCCAAAGCTTGACGCATCAGCGTGATTTCGACGACAGCCGCGAGATCCAAAGGTGCAACCCGCACACCCTTCCTCACCACTGCAACCAGCAGCCCCTCGGATTGAAGCTGTCGGAATGCTTCCCGCACTGGGATGTGGCTGGTGCCGAACTCCTTGGCGATCGCGTCCTGAAGTACTTTCTCGCCCGCCTTGAGCGTGCCATTGACGATCCGCTCCTTCAAGATGCGCGCGATCCTCTCGGACCATGGCAAATTCGATAGATCGTTCAACATGAGGGATAGATCGCTTTCGTCTTGTCGGCTACAGGCCCAGCGAGCCCACTGTGGCCTCGACCGCGGCGAGTATCGAACCGTCGACGACGGCCTCCTTGAGCGCGTCCAGGTCATCATGGACCCAGCGGTCTTCGCCCAGCGTTGCCGGAACCACCGTTCGTATGGCTTTGAGCGCGACCTGGCTGCCGATCCCCAGCGCAAATTGGCTCAGATTGCGCTCGCTCAGATCGAGGGCTTGCGCAGCCAGAAGCAGTTCGACCGTGACGACCGCTTGCGCATTCTCGACCACCGTGCGGCTTCGCCGGGCCGCAAAGCACGAATTGCTGATGTGATCTTCGGTGTTGCCTTTTGCAGGCAAGCTGGTCGCGCTGGCAGGACTGCACAGGCCCATGTTCTCAAGAACCAGACCCGTTCCCATGCTTTGCACGGTCGGGAATCCGGAATTCACACCAGGACGCTGCGCGATCAGATTGGCAGGCAGTCCGAAGTTGCAAGCCGAATCAATCAAGCGCGAGCTGCGGCGATCGCAGATGGCACTGAGATCAGTGACGACCAGCGCGAGCAAGTCCATGGCCTGTGCGATGTACTGGCCGTGGAAATGACCCGCGGAGATGATCTCGTAGGCATCTCCTTCCGGAAAAATAAGAGGGTTGTCGGTCGCGCTGTTCATTTCCGTCTGGAGAATGCCGTCGATGTAGTCGAGAGCGTCCAGAACGGGCCCATGAACTTGCGGTGCGCAGCGCAGGGAGTACGCGTCCTGAATTCTCGGCGACAGAGGCGGATTCTGCGGCAGCCCGACCGCCGACTTCTCGGCATTCGGCGTTCCCCACAGAACGATCTGTCGCGCCGGTTCCGTACAGCGCGCCGAACTCTCGATGAGCTTGCGGATAGACGCGGCCACACGCCGTTGGCCTTTGTGCGGCCGCGCCAGCATGACGCGATCCTGAAAGCATGCGACATCCGCGCGCAGCGCCTCGAGCGAAAGAGCAAGCGAGACCGTTGCAGTTGAAAGCAGAGCGCGGGCGTCATGCGCTGCGAGCACCGCGTAGGCCAGCGAAGCAGTTGCCCCGTTGATCAGCGCCGTCGCTTCCTTAGCCTGCACGTCCAGGGTAGGCGCAAGGCCCGCTCGCTCGAACGCAGCGGCCGCTGAGAGCACCTCGCCCTCGTATTCGACCTTGCTCTCGGGCATTCCCATCATCGCCCCCGCCATCAGCGCCAGCGGCGCAAGATCACCACTCGCGCCGACGCTGCCTTTCGATGCGACTATCGGCGTGATGCCGTGATTGAGCATGTCGATCAAGCGGTCGACCATCGCAAGTCGAACGCCGGAATGATTGCTTGCAAAGGCATTCACGCGCAAGACCATCATCGCGCGAACGACCTCCTTGGGCATCAACTCACCTGTGGAAGCCGAGTGCGACCGAATCAGGTTTGTCTGGAAAGCGACAACATCCTTCGCCCCGATCCGCAGGTTCTTGAGCGAGCCAACACCGGTATTGAAGGCATACATGAGGGGGGCCGCGTCAGTCAGCCAGTTTGTCTCTATGTACTCGCGCGCCTGGGCAAGCGCTCTCCTGCACTCTTTGTCCAGCTCGAGCCATTGATGCTCTCGTGCGACGGCGATCAGCGACGCCGGGGTCAGGCCTCTTCCATCGAGGATGACAGGAGCATGTTCGGTGTTCATAGGCAGCCAGTTCAAACCATATATTATCTATGAAAATCTTACGCGCACAACCCACTGTTCGCTTCGTCGCTAAAGGGGCGCGAATGCACGTGGCCTGCCGGGCTTGACTGATGCCTTGCGCTGGAAGACCTCAGATGTGTCCGCACAGCGAACATGGGCGGGGATTTGGAGCCCGCGCGTGGCCTCGCGGCGTACGCTGACTCAGTACTTCATTCCGTGCCAATGCGCTCACATCGGCCGCCGGACACCGCCTGATTCAGACCCGAGGAGAAGCCGTGAACTTCCGCTACGCGATGATCGCCCTCAGTTGGTTCTCTGCTGGCAACTCTCTGGCGGATCCGCCCGCAGACGTCATGCAGATCGTCCGTGCTGCGGATATCAAATACGTTCCCAGCCGTTTCGGCCCGAACTTCCCCATCGCATTGCTGGCCGGCGATCCGACACAACCGGGGTCCTACGTCGCCCGTGTGAAGTTCCCTCCTGGCTTCATGAGCCCCCCTCACTTCCATAGGGAGACCCGATACATCCTTGTGCTCAAAGGCACCTGGTGGGTTGGCGCCGGTCCGTCGGGCAGCAAGGACGCGACCTTTCCAGTTCCCGCAGGAAGTCTCGTGGTCCACCATGGGAACAAGATCCACTTCGACGGCGCCAAGGATGAGGAAGTGGAACTGCAGATCATCGGGATCGGCCCCAGCGTGACGACGGACGTCGATGAGATGGGGCAGCCCAAACGATAGCCGAGCACCCACCAGAGCCTAGCGGCTGTCCACGCCGCGGACAAATCCTGCGTTGCGCCTTGCGCGCGAGGATGCGCCTCTAGCATCGAGAGAGCACCAGATCCGCATCGCTTTCCGGTCCGCTCCATTTCAACGCCAACCACGCAGGCCCACCATGCACATAGCACGAGATTCCAAGGGCGAGATCGTCGAACTGCCGCCCCTTCCATCGACGCTCAATCCGTTTCCCGAGTACGCCAAGCTTGCGGACCGAGGTCCCGTGGTGCGGGTCAAGACCCCTGTGGGCACCGAGGTCTACCTGGTCACGCGGTGGGCGGAAGCGCTCCAAACAATGACCCATCCCGACGTGGCAAAGGGTTCGGAGCATCTGCACAGGGCCATCACCGCGCAGGGGCGCAGCGGGCCGGGCGCGGGCTCGCCCATCGGTGGCACGGTGCCGGGCAATCTGCTGAATTCCGATCCGCCCGACCACACGCGCCTGCGCTCGCTGGTCATGCTTGCATTCACGCCGCGGCGGCTCGAGCAGGTCAGGGACAGCGTGGAGCAGCTGGTTGATCGACTGATCGCGCAGATGAGCGGTCGTTCCGAGGTGGATCTCATCGGCGATTTCGCCTACCCGATCGGCATCACCACCATCTGCACGATCCTCGGCGTTCCAGAGGGCGACCGCAAGAACTTCAGGCAATGGGCTGAGTGGGCCATGACGCCCGGCCACGCCGAACAGACGGGCTCCATCGGGCTGCTGCAGGCGTACCTTGCGAACCTCATCCAGTCGAAGAGCGATGCGGTGGCCGAAGGCTCCCAGCCCGACGAGCAGCCGGACCTGCTCAGCGCCATGATGGCTGCGCGCCATGCGTCGAATGCGCTCACGCTCCAAGAAGCCAAGAGCATGGCGTACCTGCTCCTGATCGCGGGCCACGAGACGACGGTCGGGCTGATCGGCAATGCGCTTTTGCACCTGATGCTGAATCCTGAGCAGAAGCAACTGCTCGTGCAGGACCCTTCATTGCTGAGGAATGCATTGGAGGAAACGCTGCGCTACGACGGTCCCGTGCCCTACACCACCTTCCGCGTCACCACGGCCGACGTGATGATCGGGAACTCGGTGATCCCGGAGAACAGCATCGTTCAGGTGGTCCTGGCGGCCCTCAACCGCGATCCCTTGAGGTTCGAGGAACCGGACAAGTTCGACATCCGCCGCAAGATCAAGCAGCACATGGCTTTCGGAAGCGGAATACATTTCTGCGTCGGCTCGCATCTGGCACGACTGGAAGCGCAAACCGCGGTCGGACGTTTCCTCCAGGCGTTCCCCGAGGTCGAACTCGGCTGCAGCCCGGAAGACATTCCCTGGCTGGGCACAGTGATCCGGGGAACGCGGTCGCTGCCGGTGCGCCTCGGCGGCCGCCCGCAGGTCAAAATCTGAGATGGAGCGCCGCTTCAACATCTGCGGCGGACACGATGCCGCCTGCGGAGACTGGTACGTGGTCGAGGATCCTGCATACCTGACCCCCATCGCCCACGCGCCCGGCAGCACGAAAGCCGACGTCGACGATGCCGTCGTCTCGGCTGCGTCCGCATTGGCCGCCTGGGCGCGCGATCCTGTCGCGCGTGCCAACGCGCTCCAACGCTGCGCCGATGTGCTGGGCGCCGACTTGGAAGCTTTGGCCATCCTGCTCAGCCGGGAACAGGGCAAGCCGCTGCCGGCCGCGAGGCGCGAGCTGCAGTCCGCGCAAGCGCACCTGGCGTACTTCGCTGCGAAGGCGCCCCGGGCAAGCGAAGTGATCCTGCGCGAGGCCGGCCGGACCGTGCTGGCCGTGAGTGCGCCCGTGGGTGTCGTCGGACTCGTGGTCCCGTGGAACTTCCCGATCGTGCTGCTGACCATGAAGCTGGGGCCGGCGCTCTGGGCGGGCAACACGGTCGTCGTCAAGCCCGCGCCGACGACGCCCCTTACCACGCTTGCGATCGCAAAGCTCTTCGCCGGTTGCCTGCCGGCGGGCGTGATGAACACCGTCAGCGGTGGTGCCGAGGTCGGCGCAGCGATCGTCAGTCACCCGGGCGTTGCGAAGATCTCGTTCACCGGTTCGACCTCCACCGGAAGGAAGATCATGGCGAGCGCTGCGGCGACGCTGAAGCGGCTCACGCTCGAACTGGGTGGCAACGACGCGGCGATCGTTCTGAAGGACGCCGACATCGACGCATGCGCCGCATCCTTGTTCGAGCGCGCCTTCATGAACGCAGGACAGGTGTGCTGCGCGGTGAAACGGCTCTACGTGCATCGTAGCCTTCATGAGCCCCTGGTAGCGAAGATGGCCGTGCTCGCCGACGCGTGGCGGCTCGGGCCGGGCTTGATGGCCGATGTGCAGATGGGGCCGTTGAACAACCGCCAGCAGTTCGATCACGTGAAGGCGCTGCTCGACGACGCCGTCGCCGCGGGTGGTCGACTCGTCGCAGGCGGCACGTCGCCGCAGGAGTGGCCGGGACATTTCATTCGGCCAGCCATCGTGGTCGATATGCCGCACAGCAGCAGGCTCGTCCGCGAAGAGCAGTTCGGCCCCGCGCTACCGGTGCTGCCGTTCGACGACGAAGACGAGGCCGTGGCCATGGCCAACCACTCCGAGTTCGGCCTCGGGGGATCGGTCTGGTCCCGGGACGTCGAACGGGCCGCTGCGGTGGTCGGCCGGCTCGAGGCGGTGAACCTGTTCGTGAACCAGCATGCGACGCCGCCGGAGCCGTCGATCCCCTTCGGCGGCATGAAGGACAGCGGTCTGGGCTACGAGTTCGGGGAATGGGGCTGCGATGAATTCCTGGTGCGCAAGCTGCTGCACCGGCCGGTGGAGGCCGTTGCATGAGAACGATGAGGGCGGCCATCCTCGAGCAGCCGGGCCAACCCTTGCGGATGGTCGACGAGGTGGAGATCGACGATCCCCGCGCGGGCGAAGTGCTGGTGCGGATCCGGCACTGCGGCGTCTGCAGCACGGACCTGGCGCTTGCGGACGGCAAGGTGGCGTACCCGGTTCCCGCCGTGCTCGGCCACGAGGCCTCCGGCACCGTCGCGCAGCTCGGCGCCGGCGTGAATGATCTGGCACTGGGGCAGCGGGTCGTCGTCTCGATGAAACCCGCGTGCGGCACCTGCTACTTCTGCCTGCGCAACCAACCCGTCCTGTGCGCCGCGGCGGAGAGTTCGCGCACATCGGGCCCGGTGGGCAGCGACGCACGGCTGTGGCTGCATGGCGTTCCGCTCACGCGAGGTCTCCGGCTGGGCGCCTTTGCCGAGTACGTCCTGGTGGAGCGCACCGGCGTGGTCCCGGTTCCGGACGCAATCCCGCTCGCCCATGCCGCGACGATGGGCTGCGCAGTGCAAACGGGCATGGGCTCGGTCGCCAACGTGGCCGCCGTTCCGCAGGACGCGACCGCAGCCGTGATCGGCCTCGGGGCCGTCGGCCTTTCGACGATCCAGGCACTTCGCGTGGCAGGCGCGCGGCTTGCCGTCGGCATGGACCGGCATGAGGGCCGCCGCCTGCATGCGACGGACTTCGGCGCGCACCACATCCTGGACAGCGCGGGCGATCCATGTCGCCGGCGCTGCCTGGACCTGACCGGCGGCATCGGGTTCGACTTCGTGTTCGACGGCGTCTGTAGCCCCGAGACCCTGGCCCTGTCCGCGGCGGTGGTCCGCAAGGGTGGAACCATCGTGATGATCGGCGTCGCGAAGCCCTCCGAGCCGGTGTCAGTCGGCGCCCTCGACATGGTGCTGCGGCAATTGCAGGTCAAGGGGTCCTACCTCGGCAACAGCCACGCTCAGCGTGATCTGCCCCGGTATTTCCGCTTGTGCTGCGAAGGCGCTCTGGACCTCGGCAAGCTCGTCACGAAGGAACGGCCCTTGCACGAAGTGAACGACGCACTGCGCGACCTGCGCAATGGCGACGGCATCCGCACGGTGCTGGCCATCTAAGGCGATCTCTTTCCAACTGCAACATTCATTAGGAGGTCCGACATGGTGAACCGGCGCGACTGGCTTCTGGCCACATCTTCAACTCTCGCCTGCGGAGCATGGGCGCAGTCCGCGGCCTTCCCGTCGAAGCCGATCCGCGTGGTCACGTCATCCGTTCCCGGCGGGCCGGCCGATGTGGCGTTGCGCCGGATCGCGCCCACGGTCTCGGAGTTGCTCAAGTACGCCGTGATCGTGGACAACCGGCCAGGCGCCAATGGCGTGATCGCTGCACAGGAAGTCATGCGGGCGCCGCACGACGGACACACCCTGCTGAATGCCACGGTCAGCCTGACAGTGAACGACGCCGTGCGGCCTTCGGAAGGCGCCCGCATCTTCCAGAACCTGCTGCCGCTCACTGATCTCTCACAGGGCCCGCTGGTGCTCCTGGTCAACCCGTCGGTACCGGCCCGGAATGGCCGCGAACTCGTCGCGTACGGCAAGGCCAGCCCCAACGCGCTGAGCTACGGTTCCGGCGGCCCGGCAAGCTTTCTCCAGATCACCGGCGAGCGCTTGAAGATCGAAACCGGGCTTGTGATGAACGAAGTCCCGTATCGCTCCCCGGGAGCGGACATCATCGATCTCATCGCCGGGCACATCCAGGTCGGCTTGACTGTGTGGGGCGCATGCGAACAGCACGTCAAGTCCGGCAAGCTCCGCGCGCTCGCCGTGGCGGCAGGTAAGCGCATCCCGATCGCACCCGAGTTGCCGACCTTCTCCGAAGCAGGCCTGGGCAGCATCGTCGCCACGGCCTGGACCGGCCTCTTTGCGCCATCCGGGATCCCGCCAGACGTGATGGGGCTTCTGAACCGCACCTTCGCCGACGCCGCGAGGCGCCCGGACTACGTGGCGTTCTATACCCGGGACGGCAGCGAAGTAGGCGGCAAGACTTCCGAACAGTTCGCCCAGTTCCTTCGCCTCGAGCAGCAGCACTTCCGCGAGGTGATCGCCAAGGCGAACATCAAGGTCGAGTAGCAGGCGGGGCATCCCGCCCCCGCCAGGGTGGCGATCTGTCCGCGGACCGAACAGGTGCGCGACGCGCATCGCACCCAACGCAGACGGGGCCTACGCTTCAAATCCTTCATCTCCACGGAACCCGAATCAGATCGTATGAACAAGACCCTGGATAACAAAGTCGTCGTGGTCACCGGTGCCGGCCAGGGGATCGGCCGCGCGATTGCGACCCAAGCCGCTGCCGCCGGCGCTTGTGTGGTGGTTGCGGATATCGCGAAGGCCAACGGCGACGATGGGAGCATGGCCTCGCTTGCCGACCGTGTCGTCGAGGACATCGTCGCCGGCGGCGGGAAGGCCGTCGCATCCTGCGAGGACATCTCCGACCCCGCCGCGGCGAGCCGCATCATCGCTCGGGCGATGGACACCTATGGACGCATCGACTGCGTCGTCAACAACGCCGGCATCCTTCGAGACCGGATGTTCTTCAACATGAGCGACGCCGAATGGGATGCGGTAGTCAAGGTGCACCTCTACGGCTACTACAACGTTTCGCGTGCGGCGGCCCCCTTCTTCAAGCAGCAGAACGCCGGCTGCTACGTCCACTTCAGTTCGTCATCGGCGCTCATCGGCAACGTGGGGCAGGTGAACTATGCAGCCGCCAAGATGGGCGTAGTCGGCCTGTCGACCGGGATCGCACTGGACATGGCGCGCTTCGGCGTGCGCTCCAACGTCATTGCGCCCTGGGCCTGGAGCCAGCTGCTGGAGTCGGTTCCGATCCGCGACGCGGAGCACGGCGAGCGCATGCGCAGGCAGAAGGAGACGATGAAGGCCGAGCAGATCGCTCCCTTGTCGGTGTTCCTGGCCAGCGACCTGGCCAAGGACGTGTCCGGCCAGGTCTTCGGTGCGCGAGGCAACGAGATCTATCTCTTCAGCCAGCCCCGGATAGTCCGCTCGGTCCACAAGGCGGACGGATGGGATCCGCAAAGCATCGCGGCCACGATGCTGCCTTCATTCCGCAACGACTTCCTGCCGGTTCGATCGCATCGCGATGTGGTCTGCTGGGACCCGATCTAACGCACGGCGATGCTGAACCTGGAACGAATCCGGGCCCTGCCGCCGTTGCAGGTTCCCGTCGCTTACAGCCGGCAAGACGTCGCGCTCTATGCGCTGAGCATCGGCATGGGCGCGCCCTCCGACGCGGAACTCGCGTACGTGTTCGATGAAAAGCTGAAGTGCACGCCGATGTTCGCCATGGTGCTTGCACACCAGCTGCCCTGGCTCCGCGATCCGGAGAACGGCATCGACGTGCGCCGCATGCTGCATGGCGAGAGCAGCCTCGAAGTCCACCATCCGCTGCCTGCGGCCTGCGCCGTCGTCGTGCACGGCCGCATCACGCAGGTCGTCGATCGCGGGCCGGGCAAGAGCGTGTCCATCTACTTCGAGCAGCGCATCCTGCAGCCAGACGACGGCCAGCACATGGCCACCGTGGGCGGATGCTTCGTCTTTCCGGGCGCGGGGGTCGAAGCCACGGCCGGTACCGATCGGCCGGCCAGGGCGGCATGGATTCCGGACGACATCGCGGATGCGGAAGAGACAGTACAAGTGCCAGCCAACGCGGCCCAGCTCTACCGGCTCAACGGAGACCGGAACACGCTGCATGTCGATCCGGAGGTCGCGCATCGCGCAGGCTTCCCGAAGCCGATCCTGCATGGGCTCTGCACGCTGGGCTACGCGGGCGCGGCAGCGATCCGCACCGTGTGCGATGGCGATGCCGACCGGATCGTCCGCATCCGGGCTCGCTACGCCAGCCCTATCTACCCGGGCGAGCGACTGCGAACCCGGTTCTACCGGGCCGGCCTCGGCGCGTACGGCTTCCGCTGCATCGCCGAAGACCGCAACGTGACGGTGCTCGATGCCGGCGAGCTTGCCTTGCGGGAGCCGCAATGACGGATACCAACGAACGACTGCTGCCTCGCCCCACGCCCGAGACGGCGCACTTCTGGCAGGGCATGGCCCAGGGGCAGTTGCTGCTGCAGCGCTGTGCCGACTGCGGCGACGTCTACTTCCCCCCGCGCGCGTTCTGTCCGGCCTGCAACTCGCGAAACGTGAGCGTGCATCGGGCAAGCGGCGCGGCGACGCTCCTCAGCTATGTGATCAGTGCAAGGCCTGCACCCGGCATCGAGGCGCCCTACTCGGTCGCGATCGTGCGGCTCGAGGAAGGCCCCACGATGATGTGCAATGTGATCAACTGCCCGCAGACGCCGGAACACCTGAAGCTGGACATGCCGCTTCGCGTGGTGTTCGTCCGCCAGACGGCCGACATCACGCTGCCGCTGTTCGAACCTGCGGGCGAAGAATGACACGGGGAACGGCAATCATCGGCGCCTCCGAGACGGAGCGCCTGGGCCACATCCCCGACCAGTCCCAGATCGGACTGGCCGCCGACGCGGCGCTGCGGGCGCTGGCCGACGCCGGCATGACGGCCCGCGACGTGGACGGCATCGCGACCGCAGGAGAGTCCCCGGTCCTGCTTGCCCACTACCTGGGCGTACGTCCGGCCTGGCTTGACGGCACTGCGGTCGGCGGCTGTTCCTTCATGCTCCACGTGCGCCACGCGGCGGCCGCGATCTCCGCGGGGCTGTGCAAGACGGTGCTCATCGTCCATGCGGAAAGCGGCAAATCCAAGGTGGCGGGCAGCCCATTGCCCTGGCCTCCCCCGCCCGGTTCGCTGGCAGGCCAGTTCGAAGCGCCCTTCGGTGCGATCTCATCGTCGACCATGTTCACCGTGCCGGTCCTGCGGTACCTGAAACAGCACGGCCTCACGACCGCGGCGCTCGCGCAGGTCGTCGTCGCACAGCGCAAATGGGCGGCCCTCAACCCACGTGCGCTGCTCAAGGAGCCCATGAGCGTCGACGAGGTCCTTGCCGCGAAGGTCATCGCCTATCCGTTCACGCTGCCGATGTGCTGCCCGCTCACCGACGGCGGGGGCGCCCTGGTGCTGGTGGCGGCGCATCGGGCGGCAGACTTCCCGGGCCAGCCGGTCTATGTGTGCGGCACCGGCGAAAGCGCCGAATCCCCGATGGTCAGCCAGATGGCGGACCTCACGAGCTCCCGCGCCTTCCGCGATTCCGGCAGGGCCGCCTTAGAGAGCGCCGGCATCGCGCACAAGGACGTTGATCACCTGATGATCTACGACGCCTTTGCCCACCTTCCGCTGTACGGCCTCGAGGACCTCGGTTTCTGCGCACCCGGCGAGGCTGCGGCATTCATCGCGCAAGGACACACGTCGCCGGGAGGCAGGCTGCCCGTCAACACCAATGGCGGCGGCCTCTGCTATACGCATTCGGGCATGTACGGCATGTTCGCGCTGCAGGAGAGCGTCCGGCAGGTGCGAGGCACCGCCCCCGCGCAGCAAGGGGTTGTGAACGTCTCCATGTGCCACGGCGTCGGGGGCATGTTCGCAACGGCCGGGACCATTGTCCTGGGCAGCCAACCAACACGAGAGTAGCCGTGTACATCGGAACCCAAGCCAAGGCAGCGGCAGACAAGCCGGCAATCATCCATGCGCGGACTGGCGTCAGCATGACGTACGGGCAGCTGGACGCGGAATCCATCCGGGTGGCGCGCCTGCTGCACGCACGCGGGCTGCGCCGGGGCGACCGCATCGCCATCTATATGGAGAACCATCTCTCCTACATGGCCCTGATCTGGGCGGCGCTGCGGTCGGGGCTTTGTGCCGTGCCGGTGAACCGCTACTTCACTGCCGAGGAACTGGCCTACGTGATCAATGACTGCGGCGCCAAGGCGGTCTTCATCACGGTCCAGCAGGCGGATGCCGCGCAGGCGCTGGGCGATCGGATCCCGAGCTGCGCGATCCGGCTCGTCGCAGGCGGATCGCTGCCGGGCTGGGAGGGGTATGAGGCGGCCATCGCGGCGTTCAGCGCCTCGCCGTTGGACGAGGAGCGGATGGGCACCGTCATGTCCTACACGTCCGGCACGACCGGCAAACCCAGGGGCGTGCTGCGGCCGGCACCCGACATGCCGGCCTCCGACACATGGCCGGGCTGGGGCGAGACCGGCGCGCTCTACGGCTTCGACCACAACACTGTCTACCTCTCGCCAGCGCCTCTGTATCACGGTGCGCCGCTGCGTTTCTGCCGTGCGGTGCACATGGCGGGCGGAACCATCGTCATGATGGACAGGTTCGATGCGCAAGGCGCCCTCGCCTTGATCGAACGCTACCGGGTGACGCACTCGCAGTGGGTGCCGACGATGTTCGTCAGGATGTTGAAGCTGGACCCGGAGATCCGCAGCGATTTCGACCTTTCCTCCCATCGGGTGGCGGTGCACGCCGCGGCGCCTTGTCCGATCGACGTGAAGCGACGGATGATCGACTGGTGGGGCCCCATCGTCCACGAGTACTACGGCGGCACGGACAGCGCAGGCATCACTTCGATCAGCTGCGAGGAGTGGCTGCTGCACCCTGGCTCCGTGGGACTGGCGGACCCCGCGCGCGTGAAGGTGTGCCGGGAAGACGGATCGCCGGCCGCCGCGGGACAGGTCGGCCTGGTCTATTTCGTCGGACGGCCCGGCATGCTTCCCGAGTACCTTAACGATCCCGAGAAGACCCGGGCGGCACGGCATCCCGACCACATGAACTGGGTGACGGGCGGCGATGTCGGCGTCGTCGATGCCGATGGCTATCTCTACCTCACCGACCGGAAGGCGTTCACGATCATCTCGGGAGGAGTCAACATCTATCCCCAGGCGATCGAAGACGTGCTCATCGAGCACCCGTTGGTGGGGGACGCTGCCGTGATCGGTGTTCCGAACGACGAGATGGGCGAGGAAGTTAAGGCCATCGTCGAGCTCTCCAAAGGGCATGCGCCCTCAGCGGCGCTGGCGGAGGACCTGATCGGGCATTGCAAGAGCCGCTTGGCCCGGTACATGGTGCCCCGGTCGGTCGAATTCGTGGACAAGCTCCCGAGGACGCCGATGGGCAAGCTCATGAAGAAGGAACTGCGGGATCCGTACTGGGCGGGGCGCAGCCTGGTTGGCTGAAGCCCCTACTCCGGCTTGAAGTCGAGCGTGCGCAAGGATTCGCGCACACGATCGATCTCTCCCGTGACGATGGACTGCAACTGCTCGGGCGTGGTCGGGCGCACCAACGAACCCCACATGGTCCGGATGCGCTCGTTCGTGTCCTTGTCGCCGAGCGCCTGGACGATGGCCTGGTTGAGCCGTGCGAGTACAGGCTCGGGCATGCCGGCGGGTCCCCAGAACCCAGTCAGCAGACTGAAGGGCCGCATGCCCGGCACGACTTCACCGATCGCGGGAATGTCCTCGAAGGGGTAGCGGCGCTCGTCCGCCAGGATCGCGATCGGCGTCAGCTTCCCTTCCTTTGCGGCACCCGCCAGGTTGCTGGTGGAGATGATGGCTCCGTTGATGTGACCCGCGATGGCGTCCACGACGGCCTGCCCCTCTTCCTTGTACGCAACGCTGACAAGCTTGACGCCCGGAATGGCCTGCTCGATCAAGATCCGGTTCAGATCGTTGATCGACGGCGAGCCCGACATGCCCAGCGTGACGGGCACCGGACTGCGCTTGGCGAACGCAACGAAGTCGGCGAAGTTCCTGATCCCGAGCCTTGGATTGACCGCGATACTGAACGCGCTCACCGTCAGCCGCGAGATCGGCGTGAAGTCCTTGACCGGATCATAGGGCGGACTGCGCATCGTGAGCGGCCGAAACATCATTGCATTGCTGCCGACCACCAGGATTGTGTGGCCGTTCGGCGCCGAGCGCGCGACGGTCCTGGCCGCGACCATCCCTGCCGCGGCCGTCATCGGCTCCACCACGACCGGTTGGCCGCCCAGCGCCTCGCTGATCCGGGGGGCGAGCAGTCGCACGATCCCCTCGGCGCTGCCGCCGAAGCCAACGACAAGCCGGACAGGTGTGTTGGCCTCCAACGCCACGGCCGCCGTGGACCACGCCATCAGCAACGCAGTCGCGGCCTTGAACAGGCCGACCGCAAGTTTTTTTTTCGTGATGGCAGATGTCATGGTGTGCTGCGGTGCAGAGTTGGTCGTCGATACATGCTAGGAGGGATGTATCGGCATCGACCGGGTGCGTTTGAACTGTCCGGCTCACGGACAGCCCGACCCGCATGCCGGCAAGGGATGCAGGGTTTGTCATGAGTGACCGCCTGATAGACACTCGTCTCAGTTTGAATCAAAATCGCCCGGACACGAAAGAAACACTTTGCCCACGGAGGCATGGAATGAGTGATGCAACGATCCGAAGCTTCCTGCGCGGCCTGGAAGTACTCAAGGCACTGAACATCAGGAACTACGTCACCGCGCTCGAACTGAGCCGGGCCGCGTCCTTGCCGCGGCCGACGGTCTACCGGGTGCTCGAAACCTTGATGCAGGCCGGCTATGTCGTTCGCGACGAAGTCACCGACGTCTACAGCCTGACGGCCCAGGTGACGGATCTGTCCAGCGGCTTCGCGCCGAGCGCTCATATCCTCGAGGTTGCCAAGCCGCTGATCAAGGAGTTCAGCGAACACATCTGCTGGCCGTCATTCCTCCACGTCCGCGACGACGGTGCCATGGTGACCCGCGCCATCTTCCGCTCACCAAGGGCGCTGGGCTATCCCAGGATTGGCAAGCGCCACCCGCTGGCATCAAGTTCCCCAGGGCGGGCCTATCTCGCCTCCATGCCGATGGAGGAGCGACAGTGCTGGATCCGCGCTTCCCTGGACATGGGCTGCAGCCCCAACGCCGAGCGCTGGCCGTCGAACGAACTGAACAGCCTCATCCGCGATGCCGGACTGCTGGGTTGCGGCTTCCGTGAAGGCGGGCTGGTCCCGCGCACGTGCTCCATTTCCCTGCCGATCTGCGCGGGCGAGCAATGCACCATTTACTGGACCATCGTGATGATGAGCTCCGTCGTTTCGGTCAAGAAGGCCATCTCGACGTACTTGGCCGATGCCCAGCATGTGGTCAAGAAAATCGAGCAACTGGTGTCGTCGCCCATCCCTCGGGAACCGGGCTCCACTGCACCGCAGTCGACGCCGCGAGCGACGGCGACTCATCCCTAGCAAACCCATCCATACCAGCATGAATCCACCATCGAAGCCTCCAATGCCAACTGGCGCGCCGTCCCATTGTGAAATGCCGGCCGGAGAAGCGGGCGACGCCGTGGTCGCTGCCCTCGCGGCCGGCGGCGTCGACTGCCTTTTCTTCACCTCCGGATCGGAAATCGCGTTCTTCCAGGAGTCCATCGCGAAGGCTGGCGCCACCGGCAAGCCCGCGCCGCGGATGATCGTCGTCACCCATGAGCATGCGAGCCTGAACGCGGCGCTCGGCTATTCGGCTGTCACGGGGAAGGTTTCCGCCACCGCAGTGCACGTGGACGCGGGCACCTTGCACCACGGGGCGGCAATCCACACCGCGATGCGGGCCAACCTGCCCATCGTGATGACAGCGGGCTTCCCACCGACAAGCGCCACGGGCACCTCTATCGCCGCGCGCAACCAAGGCGGCCATCTCTGGCTGCAGCAAACCTACGACCAGCACTCCGTGGTCCGCCAGTACGTCAAGTGGGATCACCGGCTTACTGCCCACGACAGCCCCGGCCTCCTGACCAGCCGAGCACTGCAGATGGCCACGGCCGAGCCGGCGGGGCCGGTCTATCTCGCGATGGCGCCGGAGGTCTCGATGGCGGCAATGCCTGCGCACAGTTTCCCGACCGTGCACGGGCTCGGGCGCGTTGTTGCCGCGGCGCCCGATCCGGACGGCATCCGTGAAGTGGCCGAGCGCCTGCTCTCGGCGCGCGCGCCCCGGTTGGTGGTATCGGGCTCCGGGCGCGATCCGCGGACGGTCCCTGAGCTCGTGGCGCTCTGCGAGCTGCTCGGCCTTCCGGTTGCGCATGCGAGCACGCGCAACTACATGAGCTTTCCGATGGCACATCCGCTGCTGCAGCTCAACGCGGACCTGTCGGACGCCGATGTCGTGGTCGTGCTCGAGGCGGAAGTGCCGTGGTTGCCGGGCCCGCGTGCGCCAAAGCGCGATTCCTGGGTGGCCGTCCTGGGGCACGACCCGGTGAAGAGCAAGATCCCGACGTACGAGTTCACCGCGAACCTGCGCCTTGCGGGCGATCCATTGCAGGCCATCCGCGCGCTACGCCGTGAAGCGCGCGACCTGATGACGCCTGACCATGCCGATCGCGCCCACGCACGCGCGAAAGAGGCGGCCCGCGCGTCGGGGGCGTATCGCGCGGGGCTCGCTGCCGAGGTGGCACGTCTCGAAGGCTCCCCGATCATCCAGCCGCTGCAGGTGACGCAGGCGCTCGCGGACATCGTCGACGACGATGCCGTGGTCTTCGACGACACGCTGCCGCACAACCGGGTCTTCGAGTTCCTGCGCTGCAGCCGGCCCGGCTCCTATTTCTTTACGCCGGGCACCAGTGGCGGATGGGCGCCCGGGGCGGCGTTCGGAGCCAAGCTCGCGCTGCCGGGGCGGGACGTCATCGCCGTGACCGGCGACGGTTTCTACATGTTCGCGACCCCGGCTGCCGCGCTGTGGTCCGCCGTCCACTATGGCGCGCCCTACCTCACCGTCGTCTACCAGAACCGGAGCTGGGCGACCGGCACGCTGCGAACTGCGAAGACGTATCCAGACGGCTTCGCGCAAAGGTCCGGCCTGGAGGGCGGCTACTTCGATCCGCCGATGGACTTCGCCCTGGAAGCCCAGGCCTGCGGCGCGTATGGCGAGAACGTGAAGGACCCCGCGCAATTGCGTCCGGCACTCCTTCGGGGCCTCGAGCAAGTGCGCGCGGGCAAGCCGGCCGTCATCTCGGTATGGCTACCTCGCCATCTGCAAGCCGATTGACTGTAGTCGAGTGATGCAGGCCTGCAGGCACGATGCGCGCCCAGGTGTCCTGCAACCGCTCGACAGCGAAGTCGACGAATTGCCGCACACGCGGCGCAAGCTGGCGGCCGTTCGGGAAGACCACATGCAAGGGCTCGGTCGGCGCCGCGAAGTCCTGCATCACGCGCAGGAGGCGCCCCGCGTCGATGTGGACGCCGACATCCCAGATCGACTTGAAGAAGATGCCGGCGCCTTCCAGTGCCAGCGACTGCGCCACGTCGCCGTCGTTCACAAGAAAGGTCCCCTGGATCCTGACGGCGAGCGGCTGCCCGTTCACGTGGAACAGCCAATGACCCGCGGGACGCGGGCCGTACGCGATGCACGCATGGCGGGACAGTTCGTCCGGTGTCGTCGGCGCGCCATGGCGTGCCACATAGGACGGCGCCGCACACAAGACCCGGTGGTTCGGCGCAACCTGGCGCGCACTGAGCGACGAGTCGTGCAGCGTGCCGAAGCGAAAGGCAACGTCAATGCCGCCCTCAACCAGGTCCAGCACGTCGTCGCTCAACCTCAAGTTGACCGACAGCGCGGGATGCCTGGCCTGGAAAGCAGCAACGATGGGCGCGAGGTACTGCCGCGCAAACGTGCGCGGCGCGGTCAGCGTCAGCATGCCGCTGACGGTGTCGCGACTGCCCGCCATCAGATGCTCCGCGCCCTGGATCTCCTGCAGGATGCGGGCGCAGCGCTCATGAAAGGCCACGCCCTCCGGCGTCAGCGACTGGCTTCGCGTGGTGCGCAGCATCAGGCGCACGCCCAGTTTTCGCTCCAATGCCCCGATCCGCTTGCTGACCACGGCCAGTGACAGGTCCATCTCGCGGGCTGCGGCCGACATGCTTCCAGTCGCGACCACGCGAACGAAGACCCTGAGGTCCAGAACATCGTCAATCATGCGTTTACTCTCAACGGAATGGATATAAATTATCCGCCTTTTGATGGTTTATAAACTCTCTAGAGAATAAGAAACTGGCGGTCGTCGCTTAAACACTCAGGAATGTCTCGATGACTGCTCGTCAATTTCTCACCCCGCTGCTCGCCGCCCTGCTGATCGCAGGCGGTTCGGGGTTTCTCTCGTCGGCGCATGCGCATAACGCGGCCGCGCCCCCCTCCAAACTCGACAAGAGCCAGGCGGGCTTCTATCGCCTGAAGATCGGGGGCGTCGCCGTGACTGCCCTGTCGGACGGCACGATTCCGCTGGACACGAAGATCCTGACGAACACGAAAGGCCATCCCGTCGCCAAGCTGTTGAAGGACGGGTATGTCGGAACGACGATCGACGCCTCGATCAATGCGTTCCTGATCGAAACCGCCGGCCGGCTCATCCTCGTCGACGCCGGTACCGGTGAGCTCTACGGGCCCACGCTCAACAAGTTGCCGGCCAGCCTGAGAGCCATCGGCCTGGAGCCCGCGCAGATCACCGACATTCTCCTCACGCACGTCCACACGGACCACAGCGGCGGGTTGATGGACGGCACGGCTCGGGTCTTCCCGAACGCCGTGATCCACGTCGAGCGCAAGGAGGTCGACTACTGGCTGAGTGCGCAAGCGCTCGCGCAGGCGCCCGAATCGCAGAAGCAGTACTTCGAGCAAGCCAAGGCGAAGATAGGTCCTTATGTCGACGCCGGCCAAGTCAAGCCGTTCGCCGGTGCCGTCGAGCTGTTTCCAGGCATCCGCTCCGTGCCGGCGCCGGGCCACACGCCCGGCCACACCTTCTATTCACTCGAGAGCGAGGGCGAGAAGATCATGTTCTGGGGCGATGTGCTGCACGTCGCCGAAGTGCAGCTGCCGGCGCCGGGCGTCACGATCCAGTACGACGTCAACCCCCAAGAGGCGGCCGCGGCGCGACGGCGCGCGTTCGCGGATGCGGCCGCGAAGGGTTATCTGGTTGCGCCGGCCCACTATTCGTTCCCCGGCGTCGGCCATCTGCGCAAAGTGACCGACGGCTACCGCTTCGTGCCGCTGCCCTATATCAACGACGCGCATCCCGGTAAGAAAGAGGCTCCGGTGCCCGAACCCCGGTGACCTGGCCGGCGCACTAGGGCGATCTGGCGCGGCCGGTGCGCACGCTGCGTTCTCTCGAGCTGCTCGCCAGGCCGCCATCGGCCTCTGAGCCGGGGGGCGCGGTAACGGGAATGGGAGAAGAAGCGGGAAACGCCAGGCGTGCGAGCAGCGCAACGAACATCGGCCTCTCGTGCACCGCCAACGGCTCCAGGATTCGTTGGTTGATGCGATCCATGGCCGCATTGGAGGTATTCAACAGCGACTGCCCTTTGCGGGTCAGGTTCAGCACCTTCAGGCGCCTGTCGAGATCCGAGCCTTGTCGCTCCACCAGCCCCCGCGACTCCAACCCAGCCAGCACCGCCCCCACCGTCGCGCGGTCGTAGCCCACGATGCGCCCGATCTCGGTCTGGTGGCAACCGGGATGGGCCATCAGTGCGGACAACACGTTGTGCTGGGGCGGCGTCAGGTTCAGCTTCCCGATCTCTTCCGAGAAGATGGCAACCGCCACCTGGTGCGCCTTGCGCAGGAGAAAGCCAGGTCGGTGCGTGAGATCGTGGAGGTCGTCCAGCGGTTGAGTCATGGAGCCCGAGCGGAAGTTTGCTGCGTGCGAGTTTAGCGTCCGGCCTCCCGGGCCGGCCTGTGCCGATCGCCTGCATTGCCCTGGCTCCATTCAACGGATAGAATTGATTTTCGTGTCCACACAACGGACACGTCAAGGAGTTCCACGTGACGACTGCATGGATCGAAGTTCCTGGCACGACGGATGCGCCGGCCATGGGCGCCTACCTCGCACTGCCGCCGAGCGGCCGCGGCCCGGGCATCGTCTTGTGTCAGGAGATCTTCGGCGTGACCGCCTCGCTGAGAGCCGTGGCCGACGACCTTGCGCAGGAGGGCTACGTGGTCCTCGTGCCGGACCTGTTCTGGCGCCTGCAGCCGCGCGTCGAGCTCAGATACTCCAAAGAAGACGTCGCCCGCGCAATGGCATTGAGCCAGCGGCTCGATCAGCAGCTGCTTCTGGAGGACATGCGGGATACCGTGCAAGCCCTGGAGCAGCACCCGGCCGTCGTGGGCCGGATCGCCGCGTACGGGTTCTGCCTCGGTGGCCGCGTCGCGATGCTCGCGGCTGCCGCGGGCCTTGTCAGCTGCGCGGTGGCGTACTACCCGGTCGCGCTCGAGCAGCACCTCGAAAGGCTGGCGACGATCAAGGTCCCGGTGGTGATCCATTTCGGCGCCGAGGACCCATTGACGCCCCCCGTCGCAGTCAGCACTGTCGTCGCTGCGCTTGCCCGCAGCAAGGAGGCATCGGTGCACGTCTACCCCGGCGTGAAACACGGCTTCGCTGCCAAAGGACGCCCCGCCTACTGTGCGCCCTCGGCGGGCATGGCCTACAGCCGCAGCCTGGCCGTTCTCCGCGCGGTCCTCGGCCCGTGGTATGACCTCAACGCGCTCTGGGAAGCGCATCGCGCGTGCGAGTTCGTCTCGCGCGATGCCGCGGCCACCATGGCCACCATGGTTCCCCAGCCCTACGTCAATCACGTTCCGACGATGACGGGCGGATACGGACAGACGGACCTGCATCGGTTCTATAGTGACCACTTCATACCGCGCAACCCGGCCGACATGCGCACGATCCCGATCTCCCGGACGATCGGTGTCGACCGCGTGGTGAATGAAGGGATCCTCTGCTTCACACACGACACCGAGATTCCGTGGATGCTTCCGGGCATCGCACCGACGGGGTGCTACGTCGAAGTCGCGCTCGTCGGGATCATCACATTTCGGGGCGACAAGCTCTATCACGAGCACATCTACTGGGATCAAGCCAGCGTGCTCGTGCAGATCGGCTTGCTCGATCCGGCTGCCCTGCCCGTCGTTGGGCGCGAACAGGCACGCAAGGTACTTGATCCGAGCCTTCCCTCCAACGAGCTCATGCCGCAATGGACACGGGGAGCCTGAGGAATGGCGATCATCCGCATCAACCATTGCGACTTTCAGTACGAACTCACCGGCAAGGGGCGCGACATCGTCTTCGTCCATGGCGAACTCCATGGCATGCAGTACTGGGAGGCGCAGGTGGCGGAGTTCTCGCGCGACCATCGCTGCCTGATCTACAACCGGCGCGGCCACGCGGGCACGGAGTGGACCCACTACGGCTTCTCGCTCGTCAACCAGGCGCGGGACCTGGCCGGCCTCATCGATGCGCTGGAGATCGAACGGCCCATCGTCATCGCGCTGGCCTTCGGCACGACGATCGCTGCGCAGTACGCGCTGTCGCACCCGGACGGCGTCGCTGGCATGGTGATTGGCGCCTGGAGTGAACTTCATGAAGCGCCGAAGTACATGGATGTGTGGACGGCGGCGAGCAAACGCGTGGTCCCGGTCCTCGAGTTTGAGGGCCGGCAGGCGCTGATCGAACTGCTGCGCCGGGAGGGCGGCACCAACATCTACCGCGTCATTCCCCGGGAGGACGGCGCATTCCGCGAGCGCGTGATCCAGATGATGGCCAGTCATCCGCTCGAGCAGTACCGCCGAGGCATGCTCGAGCTCGGCAACTCCGTGCCGAACCAGGCGCCGCTCTTCAGCCGGCTCGACATTCCGGTCATGGGCATCTGCGGCGCAGAGGATCCCTATCCCGACCAGCCGGAGATGCTGCGAGGGATGAAGAACTTCCACGAAGCGCCGGCGGTGCCCGGTGCGGGCCGTTACGTCAACTGGCAGAAGCCCCAGGAGTTCAACGCCGCGGTGCGCGCGTTCATCGAAGCGCTTCCCGGCGCGGGCGCGGGCGCGGTGCGATGAACGCGATGCCCGAACACGCCGGCGTTTCCGGCCAGGTCGTGCTCGTCGTCGGGGCCAGTGGAGGAATCGGGACCGCGCTCGTCGATGCGCTTCTCGAAGCAGGTGCGCATGAGGTGATCGCTGCGAGCCGTAAGCCATCTGCGGCGCCGCATCCGCGGGTGAAGCCGATCCACATGGATGTGACCCGGCATGACAGCGTGATGGAGGCCGCGAGAATCCACGGGTCCCGCGTGGATTGGGTCATCTGCGCCAATGGGATCAATTCGAACCACCGGCTGGCGCATTACGACGAAGCGGCCGCCCGAGCGGAGATGGAAACCAACTACTTCGGCCTCATCAACATCTTCTGCGCGTTCGCCCCGGCGATGAAAGCGCGCGGACATGGCGCCATCGTCAACATGCTGAGCGCCCTCGCTCATGTGAACCATCCCATGATGGCGACCTACTGCGCAAGCAAGGCCGCCGCCTTCTCGGTGACGCAGGCGATGCGCGCGGAGCTTGCGGCCTCCGGGGTTCGCGTCCGTGCGGTGCTGGCGCCGGCGGTCGACACCCCAATGACCGCGCACCTCAAGCAGACGAAACTGGCGCCAGGCGCCTTCGCAAAGCTGCTGATCGACGCCATGCAGCGTGACGAGGAAGACATCTATCCGGCTGCAGCACAAGCGTTGCGCGAAGCTCTGCAGCGCGACCCCAAGGCCGTCGAGCACTCCTTCGCCGCTCACCTTGCGTGAAGGGCCGCGACCTCCTTGCGGAACTCCGCGAGGATCTTCTCGGGTTGCTTCGTCCCGCGCGCCGAGGCGTCCTGCACCCACTTCTGCTCAAGCGCCGAGGTCCTGGCCTTGACCGCGGCCACGAAGCCCGGGTCGGCCATCGTGACCTGGATCTTCGACGCCTGCATGTGGGCGCGTCCGCTGCGATCGAGGATGTCCCACTGGCGGCCGAAGATCCGTGCGAGCACTTCGCCCGAGACCGAATCCACTGCTCTCTTCTCATCCGCGGAGAGCTTGTCATACCGCGCGGGATTCATCATGAACACCCAGCTGAGATTGTAGAGGCCGCCAGGGAAATACGTCGCGTGGCGGATGACCTTGTCCAGCTTGTAGGCCTCGATGGATTCGGCCGGGAAAAGCGCCCCGTCCATGACACCGCCGGACAAAAGCTCATAGGCGTCGGACGCGGGCTTCAGCGTGACATTCATGCCCAGCGACCTGGCGATCTCGTTCACCATCCCCCCGCCCACACGGAACTTCAGCCCCTCAAGGTCCTCGATCTTCGCGATCGGCCGCTTCGAGTTGAACACCATGCCCGGTCCGTGCGTGAAGTAGCCGAGCACATGCACGCCCTTGTGTTCCCGGGCGAACTCGGGATGCCTGGAGGCCACCCTGTCGTAGGCGACCGACATGGCCTCCGCGCTGTCTCCGTTGAAAGGGAATTCAGCCATCTGGGTGAGAACGAACCGGTTCGGCGTGTAGCCGTGGACTGTGAGCGAGACGTCGACGACACCGTTGGCAACCGCATCGAAGCTGCCGGGCGGCGAGCTCACCGGTCGCGGGAGGATGTTGCATTTCAGCTTGCCGGCGGATTTGCTGTCGAGCAGGTCGCACCACGCCTTGACCGCCTGGGTCTGGCCGGGCCCGGTCCAGTTGGAGACCGCCAGCACAGTCTGAGCATGGGCCACGCTGCCGGCAGCGAGCAGACCCAGCACGAGGATGGAAGCTTTCATCATGACTTTCTCCTGGAGATCGACCTGCGTTTTTCACCGGGTGCGCCTTCGGCGCGTTCGCATCGCGCTCGTGCACGATGACTCACCATAGGAAAACATGAGCAAAAAAGAAACATCAGTCCACTGCATGGACGTCGCATGCAGCGCCCGCTAGTACATCCTCGACGGCAGCCACAAGCTGATCTGCGGAAAGGCGATCAGCAACACGAGCACGATCACCATGATCAGCACGAAGGGCCAGCATCCGCGGAAGATCTGCCGCAGTCCAACGCCAGGCAGTAGCGCATTGATGACGAACAGGTTCATTCCGACCGGGGGCGAAATCAATCCGATCTGCACGATCATCACGATCAGGACACCGAACCAAACGGGGTCGAATCCCAGGCTGGTCACGATGGGGAAGAACAGCGGGATTGTCAGCAGCACCATGGTGAGTTCCTCCATCACGGTTCCCAGCACCACGTAGATGCCCATCATGGCCACGATGATCATGATGGGCGACAGACCCAGGTGCGTGATCCACGCCTTGAGGTCGTTCGGCATCGACGTGAAGTTCACGAAGTTGGCGAAGATGGTCGCCGCTATCAGCAGCGTGAACAGCATGGCGGTGGTGCGTGCCGACTCCACCAGCACCTCGTACAGGATGCGCCAGGTCAGCCGCCCACGGCAAAGGGCAAAGAGAAATGCTCCCGAGGCGCCTATTCCAGCACCCTCGGTGGCGGTGAACAGGCCGCCATAGATGCCGCCCAGGACGACCACGACCAGCAGCGCGACGCCCCAGATGCCACGCAGCGCACTCCAACGTTCGGTCCAGCTGGCGCGCGCGGCGGGCGGGGCATGCTCGGGGGCGCGAGACGTGATCGCCACGATGCCCGCCATCAGCATCGCCGCACTGAGCAGTCCGGGAATCACGCCCGCGGCAAAGAGCTTGCCGATGTGTGTCTCGGTGATGATCCCATAGATCACCATGACGGTGGATGGCGGGATCATGATGCCCAAGGTACCGCCGGCGGCCATGACGCCGGTGGACAGCGATTCGCTGTAGCCCAGCTTGCGCATGGACGGGTAGGCCACCTTGCTCATGGTCGCTGCCGTGGCGATCGAAGAGCCGCAGATCGCGCCGAAGCCGGCACAGGCCACCACGGTGGCGTGCGCCAGCCCACCGCGCATGTGCCCGATGAAGGCGTAAGCGGCGTGGAACAGCTCATGTGCCAGGCCCGCCCGCGCCACGAAGTTGCCCATCAGGATGAACAGCGGGATCACCGAGAGCGTGTAGGCGAAACCCGTCTCGTAGACCACCTGGGCGGCGCTGGCGAAGGCAGGTGTCCAGCCGCGGGTGAGACCAGTGGCCACCAGACCTACGACGCCCATGGCGAAGGCCAGTGGAACGCGGGCCAACGCCAGTATGAAGATGGCCAGGAACCCCAGCAGGGCAGCGGTCACAGCGCCGTCCCCTGCCCGCTCTCTCGCGCTTCATCGGATCGCCAAGCCCGCAGAAGATGCACGATACCGGTGAGCGCGCTCAGGACCGCCATGCCATAGATGAACGGCGCCTTGAAGATGCCGAGCTGAGCCGTGGTCTCACCCGTGTCGTGGAATGCCCCGCCGGTCTTCAACATCAACCAGCCGAGCCCAAGCAGCAGAACTGCGCAGAACAGGTGCACGCAGGCAGCTTGGACCTTGCGCACACGAGGCGGAAGCAATGCGTCGAGCGAGTCGAACTCGACATGCTCGCCACGTGCCGAAACGAGCGGAAGCCCGGCGAAGATGACCACCACCATCAACAGCTCTGTCAGTTCCAGCGATCCGGTGATCGAACGGTCGAAAAGCTTGCGTCCCAAGACATCGAAGAACGTCAAGGCCATGATCGCGAACAACGCACTGGCAGCGGCCAGCTCACACAGGAGTGGCAAGTGCTTCTTCATCAGTGATCTCCATCGCTGTAGTTCTTCGGTCTCGCAGCCTCGTGGACTCCACTTTTTAGTCAGCGACAAGCCAGAGGCGATACGGGAAAGATGGCATTGATCTGGCCAGTGCCGGAGCTGGCAAAGTAGGGTGTGACGATCTCCGCCCGCCCTTCGTACTTGTCCCAGCCCATCGCGCCGAGGAGCATGGCCGTATCGTGCATGTCGCCCTCGCCCCAGCACTTTTCGGCATACATCGGCAACATGCCGATGAAGGTCTTCCATTCACCGGCCCTCCACAGTTCGACGACTCTGTGATCGACCTGCTCCAGGAATGGATCGTAGATCCTGTGCATGAACTCGGGTGCGCGCCCGTTGTCTGCGAAATGGTGCGACAAGGAGCCGCTGGCAAGCACCGCCACTGTGCCCTCGTACCTGTCTTCGATAGCACGGCGGACGGCCAGGCCGAAGCGCGCGGACTCCTGCAGGTCGTGCCAATCACACCAGCCGCTGATGCTGATCACCTTGTAGTGCCGGTCACTGTTCATGTAGCGCATCGGCACCAGCGTCCCGTACGCCAACTCCAGGGTGGTGTCGGAATGGGCACGGCTCTTGACGCCCATCTCGTTGGCGACGTCCGCGATCAAGTGCCCCAGCGACGGGTTGCCTGGATAGGCGTAAGGCATGTTCTTGATGAAATGCGGGAGCTCGTTGCTTGTGTAGATGCCCTCGAACCAAGGACCGCAGTTGATGTGATATTCGCTGTTCACCTGCCAGTGCACGTCGAACACTACCATGGTGTCGACCCCCAGTTCGCGGCACCGGCGATCGATTTCCTTGTGGCCATTGATGGCCGCCTCGCGGCAGCCGAAGTTCGGCCCTGGAAGTTCAGAAAGGTACAGCGACGGAACATGCGTGATCTTGGCCGCCAGCGCAAGTTTTCCCATGATCAGCCCTCCCGATCGACGGTGGCGGGGTTGACGGCCTCGACGTAGAAAGTTGCCGCGACGCTCTCGCCGGCGATGAGATGGTTGATCTGCATGCTCTCGACTTCTACAAAAAGGTGGTGAGCATCTTCACGGTCAACACGTTCTCGGTGAGTACGATCTCCCGCCTCCGCAATTGCCAATCGCCGCCCACCTTCTGGAGTACGTCGTTGCGCCTTGCCGAGAGCATCATCGATTCGTGCTGATTCCGGTTCTGCCGGACGAAGACGCGACTCGAGACGGAGAGCTCGGCGCATGTGTCAGCCACGGCGGTCACGTACACGTTCGAGACATGATGCGTCGTCCGTGAGACGGGCTCCTCGGCGAAATGGACGCCAGTGCGGATCTGCTCAATGCGCTTGGCCAAGGTCCACTTGCCCTCCTCGAACCAACTGATGTCGACACCCTCGCGCGTGGACTCCCGCTGAAGCTCGTTGTGGCGCGTGTTGCGTTGCATCGGCATGAAATAGACGATCTCCTCGTGCAGCGTCGCAAGCCAGCCCTCGTAGCGCCGGGTGTCCAGGAGGTCGGCCTCGCGGTACAGAAAGCGCTCCGCCTCCCAGGTCAGCACGCGCAGGTCTGCCTCCTGCGAAACGCGCGCGGCTTCATTCATCGTCGACTCCTGCGAGGTTCTTGAAGATCGGGTCATCTCGACCCATCAGTCGATCCCAGTCGTCTCCCTCCAGGTAGTCCGCCCAGCGGGTATAGAAGGTGCGGGGGTTTTCCTCGGAAATCTGCGTCGATACGTTGCCCGCCAGCGTTTCGTGCTTGCCAGCCCGACCCAGCGACTGCTGGTAGTTGTACGGGTATCTTCTGGCGATCGGGCCGGCACTGGACTCGGTGGCCATCTGCCAGTTCTCGATGTCGTCCTGCTCGGTCATCCCGGCAGGCCCTTGGTAGCGCATGTAGAAATGGCGCATGAGATCCCGGACTTCGGGTGGTGCCCCCTTGTCGATCAAGTACCAGCGCCACATTTCGGTGTGCATCGCCCCGTGCGGATGGAACACCGTGATCGACCGCGGCTGGCGGCCGTTGAAGCTGGTGTTGGGAAAAATCGTGCAGACGAAGGGCAACAGCCGGGACTTCTCGCCCTGGCGCTCCTGCCGCTGCTCATAGCAGCGGCGGAAGTACTGCTCGACCTGCGGATTGTCTTGATAGGCTTCGGCGTACGGCAGCATCTTCGGCTGGATCGCGCTGTGCGCGCCATGGCCTGCCGGGAAGTTGACCCAGACGTGCTGCGCGCCAGAGAGCTCGTCGTCACGGCGACCCTTCCGGCCGGCCTGCGCGCTGGGGCCAATACCGATGTCGTCGACCGAGCGATGGCTCGGGTTGTGGTACGTGTCGCCCAGAAAGTTCTCCGCGCCCACCTTCCAGTTCGCCGGGATGATCCACTTCTGGACGCCGACGAACACTTCGGTTTCGCCAGGCGCTCCATCCAGGCCGTCGAGGGCCAGGTCCAGGTGCTCTTTCGCATCGCCGATGTACTCGAGGAACGGAGGCGCGTCCTTGTCCCAGGTGGCCCAGATGGTGCCCTTGTAGTTGTGGAGTTGCGCCACCTCGATCAAGGACCATTGGTCCTTGTCCAGATGCTCTTCATACAACGTGCCGTACATCGGCACGCCATGGAGCTTGCCTTCGGTCGTGTAGCTCCAGGCATGGTATGGGCAGGTGAACTGGCGCGTGTTGCCTTCATCGTATTGGCACACCTTCATGCCGCGGTGGCGGCAAGTGTTCAGGAAAACGTGAATCCCTTCTTTCTGGTCGCGGCACAGGATCACCGATTCATTGCCCATGCGCGACGTGAAGAAATCGCCAGGATTCTTGATTTGGCTCTCATGGCCAACGAAGAGCCAGGCCCGGGTGTAGATCCGCTCAAGTTCGGCCTGGAAGATCGAGGCATCCGAGAAGATTTCCCGGCTGATGACGCCGGCATCGCGGTCCACACAGTTGCGGTATCGGCCCGGCTCTGCCGGGGCCGCCTCAACGCGATGGATTTTTACGCTTTCGCATTTCATGTTCGTCTTCCTTCTGGATCTGGTCAGCCGGTGAACTTCTCGGCCAGGAACTGCTTCAAGGGGAACTGGCGGCTCTTCAAGGCCTGCCGCGCGGCGTCCACCATGGGCGGCGGCCCGCAGACATAGACAGTTGCAGCGCGATCGAGCTCGATCTCGCCCAGCATGTCGGTCACGCGCCCTTGGCGTGTGGGCGACCCTTCGTCGACCTCATCGCACGCGTACCGAACGTCGAGACCAGGAAGCTCCAAGCGCAGCGCGTCCAGGGCCTCCTTCTCGAAGAGGTGCCGCTCGCTGCGAGCCCCGACCAGCAGGGTGACCGGGGCGCTTCGCTGCAGCTCGCTGCCAGCAGCGAGCCTGCGGAGCATGGCCAGGAACGGCGCCAGCCCCGTACCTCCGGCAACCATCACCTTGGGCCGCAAGTCGTCGCGCAGGAAGAAGGTCCCGCGCGCGGGGCTGAGCTGGACGGTCGCGCCGGGCGGCGCCGCACGCAGCCAGTTGCAGAACTTTCCATCGGACCTGAGCGCAATGTGGAAGATGAGCGTCGTGGCATCCGGCGCATTCGCCATGGAGAACGATCGCTCGAGGCCTGCCTGCGGGGAGATGTTGACGTACTGTCCCGGCAGGAACGCAAACGGCCTCTCTGTTTCCAGAATGAGGGTCATCGTCTCCCGGGACGCTTCCTGCACATTCACCACGGTCGCGGCCGTGGGCGCTTCATCCCCTTCGACCTGCGCATCGCGGCTCGAGTACGGCAGTTCGATCACCACCGGGCCAGTAGCCCTGGTCCGGCACACGAGAACGAATCCGTCGTTGATCTCGGAGGCGGAGAGCAGCCCCTCGGTGAAGGGCTCCATGTCCAGCGAACCACAGGACGCACGGGCCTGGCACGTACCGCAGACCCCCTCTTCGCAATCCACCAGCAGCGAGATCCCCGCCTCCTTGCACGCCGCGAGGACGCTCGCGCCACGCTCGACCTGGATCGAACTGCTTCTTCCGTCGGAGAAAACGAACTGGACCGGGACCTTCTCGCTCATCGAACTTGCTCCATGTCCATACTATGGACTGTAATCTCAAGTTTAGAGCAGATGCCGGGCGAGTGTCAAATCGTCTACGTTAGACTTCCGAACTTCATGCAGAGAGGCTTTTCATGACCGAGGCCGAGAAGGGCAACGAAGGCGTCAGGGCGGTGGGGCGAGCCCTGGAGATCCTTTCTTCGTTCACGCCAGCTGATTTCGAGCTTTCCCCGGCGGAACTGCTCAAGCGCGTGGATCTGAGTCGCCCGACGATGTACCGCCTGCTTCACACCCTGGAGGTCAACGGCTTCCTGGTGTCCTCAGGTGATCCTCAGAAGTTCCGGCTCGGTCCGGAAGTGGCGCGGCTGGCCCATGTCTGGGTGGCGAGCAACGACCCCGCCGCAGCCGCTGGTCCGCTGATGCGCAGAATCTGGGAGGTGAGCAGCGAGACTGTCGGCCTCTTCGTCCGAGAGGGCGACAACCGGATGTGCGTCGCGGAGATCCCCAGTCCCCACCCCTTGAGCTTTCGACGCGGCATTGGCTTTCAGGAGCGACTGGCGCTGGGAGCCAGTGGCAAGGTCATATTGGCCAACTCCTCCCTTGATGTCCGCCAACTGCGCCAATTGCTGCAAGGCTTGAAGATTGACGCGGGCGAGTACATGAAGGAATTGGAACGCGTCCGTCTCGCTGGCTATGCCGTCAGCCAGGATGAGCAGATTCATGGCGCGACGAGTGTCAGCGCTCCATTCTTCGATGCGAGCGGCGGAGTGGCGGGATCGCTGGCGGTCTACGGTCCAAGCGTTCGGCTGGACACCAAGAAGGTGAAGGCCACTGCGAGCTTGCTGCTCAATGAGGCGTCACATCTGTCGCGTGCCTTGGGATTTCGCGGGCCGTCGGCGAACAGCTAGTGTCCTGTCCCAGTAATTCGCCCGCAGAGTCGGGCGAGTTTTTCAAGGATTGAATCGGCGGTGGCGGTCCAGACGAACGGCTTGCAGTTCTTGTTGTACTGGCTGACGAAGCTGTCGATCTTG
>JAESFY010000067.1_pt1 | contig 91862 bp, 116 predicted proteins | sample 9266201 | NCBI WGS metagenome assembly JAESFY01 (sample SAMN14515071, study PRJNA621656) | algae metagenome | isolation source: Nodosilinea sp. WJT8-NPBG4 and co-occurring heterotrophs from soil, lower... | place: USA: Pinto Basin, Colorado Desert, California | collected 2006-05-27 | reverse complement strand
GAGAAATGCTGGGGTTGGTTAAAAAGCCGAATTCGAAAACTCCTTCCCCATGACGACGGCTTGCGCGTTGCCATGGAGTCAATCCTCAAACAAGCAGTGTCCTAACCTAAGTGGCTTTAGCTATATTCACCTATAGCCATCAAAGCCGAGAATGATGCAATTGTCAGATCGACCATTACTCTAGTTGCAACATTTGCTGTCCTTACAATTTTCTAAGGCCAAAATATCTTGCGCTTGGGTCAACTTTGCTCAAGCAGCAATCATTCGGCCCTCGCTCGGCGGCTCCAGTGTTTTCGTTAGCTGGTGGTGCCAAAAAAGGCTTCGCTAATTTTGCAAAAGTGCAGTGATGAAGCGTTATCCACACTCTTGGCTGGCTTCGGTTCTCACCTCAATCAGGAGGGCGATAGAGCCGCTGCCAAGCTTCCCAAACCTAGCGCCAAATTCAGATTAAAACAAAATATCTGGAGCTAAATCGGCTAGATTAACGGGGTAAATACGGCTGCTCGTAGCTTCGCTGACGCTCCACAGATACTGAATCGGCCCTGACGAATCAGCGCCAGTCTTGGAGTATCGGGGCACCATGGCCTGCGGTCGAGGCAGCCCAGCCGTACGGTTGATGATGCGGCCTTCATCGTTGATCAGCAAAAATTCTCCTTCTTGGCTGAGCACCCCGTAACCTACGGCAGTCTCAAACAGCCAGTGTGGTGAAATATCAACCCGGTAGCGCAGCATTCTAAAGGGCTTTAGGTCAACAATCAGCAGGGCGTTGGTGCAATTTTCCTCTAGGGCGAGGTAACGGTAGGGGGTGCGGGTAGGCACAAAGTTGTAAATGGGCACCGAGGCAGCAACTGCCCCAAGATAAGTACCCCGGCGGGTCACCCCATGGAACAGCGTACGGCTACCCCGGCGCACTACCAGCGCTGCGTGGCGGTTATCTGGGGCGAGGAGGGTAACCAGTTTATCCCCGGCTGCGGCTGCGATCGAGGCTGTTAGCGGTGCCGATATTTTGACCCCTTGCTCCGGTGGCATCGTCAACTGACGCACAGCTACGCGAAATGAATCTTTGGCGACCTGGGTAGCGGTGGCAAACCAGCGCCCATTGGGGGCAACCGCCACTCCATCGGGGCAAATTCCTTGGGCAACACAGCCTAAACCGTGGGTCATCGAGAGCAGGTGTAGAGATTCTGTAGTGACTAAAAGGCCCCCCTGGGGAGTTGGCAAAAACCGTTGCACTGGGGCGGGCAGCGCAAAGCCCTGGCTGTCTTGGGGAGCGGTCATACCTGCTTGTGACCAGTGGTAAAACCAAACCCGCTGCTGGCTACAGGTCACCAGCAGATGGCCCTGATGGGGTCGGGGCACCAAGCCCATCACCGCCGTGGGGTGAGGCAGCGCCACAAAGGGCAAATCGGGTGCTAAATCTAGCTCCGGCAACTCTTTGGCACAAGCGGGCTGACCCAACAGTCCCTGGGTTTGGTAAGTCTGATAAATCGCCATCAGGTCGGCGCGCATGGCTTGGGCGCTGAAGTAGCGCTTGGGCAGCAGCTTTTGCAGCGCTTTGCGCAGCACCTGACTAAAGGGCTCAGCCACCTGGATGGGCACAATCGGTAGCCGATTGAGGTGAGCCACCATCAGCTCCATGGGAGTGCCCGAAAAGGGCCGTTGACCCAGCAGCAACTCGTACAAAATGATGCCCACGGCGTAGAGGTCGGCGGCAGGAGGATGCTGGTTATAAAAGCGCTCTGGGGCCATGTAGGCGGGGGAGCCGGTGTGGCCCATATCGGCCTGTTTGGCTTCCTGGCTGAGGCGGGCAATGCCCAGGTCAGATACCCGCGCTACCCAGCCCCCAGGGGTCAGCTCCATGAGAATGTTTTCAGGCTTGATGTCGCAATGCACGATGCCCTGGCGATGGGCGCACTCTAGGGCGGCAAGAATGTCTAGGGTAAATCCCAGCACCTCTTGCACGGTGAGTACCGTGTCGCTCTCGAGCAGCGATCGCAGCGTGCCGCCCTCGCAGTAGTCGAGTACCAGCTGGCGACCGCTGGTGGAGTGCTCTAGGGCATGGCAGGTGACAATGCTGGGGTGTTCGAGGCTAATTAAAAACCGTAGCTCCCGCAAAAACTTATGGGTGGGAAAGCGGTCTTTGTGGAGGTCTTTAATCGCCACCAGTTCCCCAGTTTTGCGATGGATGGCGCAGTAGACTCGGCCAAACTGCCCATGTCCTACAAGGCCCAGAGTGTAATACTGCGATCGCCGAATTTGCCGGGTGAGGGCCACCGTTTGTTTACCCCTGCTGCATAAGGGTTTGCATAATAGCCTGATGGGCTTGGCCATTGGCTACAAGGGCTTCTACCGGCTGTAGCCGCTTTTCTAGACCTAGAACAAAGCGGTTGCAGTCGTCGCCCTTGGCCGTGCAGCTGGTTTGAGCACAGCGCAACTCGCGCCCAGTGAGCTGGCTAAAAAAGATCTCAAGAATGCCGCGCTCCAGATCGCCCGCTGGTTTTTGGCCTTGGGGGGCAGTGGCAGTAAAGGGAGAATGCCAGATTTCTACCCCTAAAAAGCCGCGATCGCGGTAGGTAATATCCAAATGAATCTGGCCCCAGCCGTGGGTTTTCCAACACTGCTGTAGCGACTGGAGAAATTCAGCCATCGACAGGCTGGAGAGGGGCTGCTTATAGTAGTCGGCTAGCTCTTCGCAAAAGCGGGCGTAGAAGTTTTTGCCCCACCAGCGGCCACAGTTGTAGAGCACCAGCCGAGAGGCCTGGCCGGTTTCCTTTTCTAGGCCAGAATAGATGGCCTGGAGCAGTGCGTCGGGAATGGCTAATAAGCGATCGCCGCGCCGATTTTCCAGCAGGCCCAGCTCGGTAGAGCCCCGCACATAGAGATCTTGGGCAAAGTAATTGCCGGGCAGCCGGCCATCAGTGAGCAAATCGGCAACAGAAACCATAGTTAACGTCCTTCACAGGGTAATGATGATGGTGGTCAGACCCGCCAACCATGGCGGGCAGGGGCAACCCCCAACGGCCAAACCGCTAGTTGTGCCTAGAGCAACCCGGCTAGGGTGACGGTTTCGCGAGTGTTTAGCATCAGACTTTTGGCTTTTTCAAGGCTGGGCTTGAGCAGGTTGAGCTGGGCCGGCGAAAAAACCTTAGCCAACTGCTGCATTAGCAGCTGAAAGAGCTGTTGATCAACCGCTTGGGTTTCGTAAGCTTTGACCATTTCGGGCAGCCAGCCTTGCAAGCGCTCTTCCACAAAGCCATCATCGTCGAGCAGCATCGCCATGGCCGCGTAGCGTAGCACCATGAGACCGCTGCGCACGCTGCGCTCAACTAGGGGCTCGGGGTGACCGGCCTGCTGCTGTAGGGCATCGGCAATGGGCTGCATAATGGCAATTTCTTGGTCCCGCAGGGTGCGGTAGACTGCCATGCGCTCTGGAATTGAGCTGACGTACTGGCTCAGAACGCTGAGGTCGTTGGCGTTGAGGTACTGCTTGTCGGGGGAGTCAAATAGGGTGTCGAGCTTAAAGGTCATGGCAAATCTCCGAGGAAGTGGGGCGCAGGTGGTTGGGGTGGTGGTCCTTGCGGTCCGCTAGCAGGCTAAGCAATGTCAAGGGTTAGCCGAATAGATCGTCCAAGGTCAAATCGAGATTGGGGTCAGCAGTGGGAGTGGTCGTTGCGGCTAGGGGAGAGATGGGCACACCAATGGTGGGCTGACCATCCCAAGCAATGTTTTGAAAGAAATCGCTAACGGTCATGGTCATGGTCGACTCTGACCGAGGGCCTGACCCCAACCCCGGAACGGCGGGCACCGATCGCCCGTCCCAAGCGACAGCCTCAAAGAAGGCCTGAACCGTTTCTCTAAGCCAGGGTTGACTCTGCGACTCTACAGAAAATGTGCTCATTGGCCGCCTTCCCCAGCCCGCAGGCGCTTCTCGATGTCGCGGGCATTGGCCCCTTCATTCATCCAGAAAGAGGCAGCGTCGATACGCTCGCGGCTCCCCAGCAAGAATTTGCAGTAGGTCTCACCCATGGAGTAGCACTGAATTTCAATGCAGCTCAGCTGCTTGCGCACCATCTCGGTAAAAAACCCGGCAAACAGACCTGCGTAGAGGTGGCAGACGGGCTTGCCCACGTCGCCCAAGGTGCGGGCCACAGCGGAGTCAAACACATTGATGAACATAAAGCCCTGTTTGCGATCGCTCATATCGACCTCCCATCGGCCCCAGCCCTGGGAAATGAAGGGCCACCACCAGGTTTCGAGCAAGAACATCAGGTTGGCGCGGCGGGGGCTCATGGCAAACTCGCGCTCAAACCAGGCTTCAAATATCAGCGAGTCGTGTTTGCCCCACTCCAGCCCCACGGTATACATGATGGCTGATGAGGCATCACCGACTTCTTCTTGCAGCCCCTCTAGCAGGCCAAGGATAAAATCTTCGCTGGTGAGCACATTGCGCGCGTCGTTCCAGTCGGTAATAGTGCCATATTCGCTATTGAACTGAAAGAAATCCCGTAAGGCATAGTGGTTATGCTTTTTGGGAAGTTTTTGGTGCAGACGGTGGGCGGTCTCTGTGGTCATAACCATAGCTCGAACAGGCCTTGTAAGACTGTTTTCAGTGATAGCTGTAATGTGCCCAGGCCGACGCAGAATTAACAGTGCAGAGGTGCGCGATCGCACCGTTGCCAACCTGTCTGCCCAAGGCTAAAGCTGCTGGAGATAAAGCATTGTCGCTTACCTACGCTTTTCTGTCACGACATAAAACGTAGTATTTGTTTCCTCCGTACACCAGAGCCCAGACCGCTGCAGTTGGCGGCCTGGGCTCTGGTGTTATAGCGGTCCGACGATTGGTTGATGCCAGTAATCTCGGCGTCTGGCTAGGCTTAAATAGATTTACCCAGGAGGGTACGGCTCAGCTCCAGGATGGGTAAAAACAGTCTCAGCTCTTCAGGATCAAGGTGCTGGGTCATCACCTCCTGCATGAGGGTGTAGGTGAGGTTACAGCTATCCTGTGCCCCAAAGGCTCGCATGATGCTCTGGAACCACATCAGCAGGCTGTCTTTAAGCCACTCTGAATCGTTAAGCAGCAGTGCCGTGGCGCTGTAGCGCAGCACTCGCACGGTGTCTCGCTGCCACTTAGCAGCCAAATCTTGACTACCTACTAAAAAGATATCGGGCTTTTGGACCTTGAGCCGAGTTAGGACTTGGCTGATAATTTGCTGCTCGGCCCCCTGAATCTTTTGGTAAGCCCGCAGCCGGGTGCTAACAGAGCCCAGGTATTGCTGAAAAAACATTAGCTCTTGGTCGGAGGCGTAGCGACCATCGGTGACTTGGACTAGAGCCTGGACGTTAGTGAGCATGCTGAGCAAGTCTCCCACGGGGTGATACTACTAATATTCCCCTATATTGCGAAATGTAAACAAAATTGTGGTCAGAAGATTTGGGGCGATCGCCTCACCATCTTCTGGTCCGCTAAGCGGTCTAAGGGCTACTAATCTTGACCGCAAACTGATTGTCTTTCGCTCCTCCTTGATCTTTATGGATCCTGTTTTTGGGACTGCAATAAAACTTAAACCCCATGATGCCATGGAGCTGAGGACTCGTAGTAATCTGGTGGACATGGAATAACCCCCTATCCAAGCTTAGCCACGGCTTTTTGCAATGAGTCTGGGCTGGGGTTTGGCCTGGGCAAGCTGCCATTAATATTGATTTTAAGAGGGCATTGTTCATGGTTCAACGTGGTTCTAAAGTTCGCATTCTCCGCAAAGAGTCTTACTGGTTCCGGGAAGTCGGCACCGTTGCCACCATCGACCAAAGCGGCATCAAATACCCCGCGGTAGTGCGTTTTAATAATGTCAATTACGCCGGCATCAACACCAACAACTTCGCGCTAGCCGAGCTGCAAGAGGTTGAAGCCCCCAAGGCGGCTGCTAAAAAAGCCTAGCTAGGCTAATCACCCTCTAGCTCCGGCCGAAAGCTGCCTTCAGTGCTCTGGCAGGGGCCATAGGGATTTGACTAGCGTTGTGGCAATAATTAAGGCCTGTGCTTCGGCATGGGCTTTAATTATTAGGGTCGTTTCTGTATGCGCATCCCCCACGATTGCTATAGTTCAGGAACATACCGTGAGGGGGCAGCGGCCCAAAGTTAAGCTTTGCCAGAATTACCTGAAGTTGAAACCGTGCGGCGCGGTCTGGCGCGGGTGACGCCAGGGCATCGGCTGGAGGGTGGGCAGGTATTACTGACCCGCGCGATCGCCCATCCCAACAACGATGAAGCAGCGTTTTTAACCGGCATTACTGGCTCTAGCCTGTCGGACTGGCACCGCCGGGGTAAATATCTGCTGGGGCAGCTCACCCAGACAGACGGTAGCCCAGGCGGCTACCTGGGGGTACACCTGCGCATGACGGGGCAGTTGCTGTGGCTCGACCCGAAAACCCCGGTGCAGCCCCACTGTAGAGTCCGTCTCTGGCTCAGCGATAATCACGAGCTGCGCTACGTTGATCAGCGCACCTTTGGCCGCCTCTGGTGGGTGCCCCCTGGGGTTGCCCCAACAAGCATCATGACCGGCCTACAAACCCTAGGGCCTGAACCCTTTGACGAAGAGTTCTCATTGGCTTACCTACGCCAGCGCCTCAGCCGGAGCCATCGCCCCATTAAAAACGCCCTGCTCGACCAGAGATTGGTAGCGGGCATTGGCAATATCTACGCCGATGAAGCGCTATTTTTAAGCGGGCTCAGGCCACTCACCCTCAGCGATCGCGTTGGCTCTAAACAACTCCAGCAGCTGCACAGCGCCATTCGTGAGGTGCTCACCACTAGTATTGAGTCAGGGGGTACCACATTCAGCGACTACCGCGACATCTACGGTGTTAACGGCAACTATGGCGGCGTTGCCTGGGTCTACGATCGCGAAGGCCAACCCTGTCGCCGCTGCGACACTCCCATCTGCCGTCTCAAGCTAGCGGGGCGATCGGCCCATTACTGCCCCCAGTGCCAGCGCTAGAGGGGCCAGCACTTGGAATATCTAGGGCGCTGTGCCTAGTAGATTTCGTGTACAGTAAGGCTGAGGTTGATAGCAAATAGATCTATGGCAGCAACTTTAAAGCGTGGCGATCTGGTGCGCGCCGTGCGCGACAAGCTAGAAAGTAGTCTAGAGGCTACCGCTAGCGACACTCGGTTTCCACCCTACTTGTTTGAAACCCAAGGGGAAATCTTGGAAACCAGTAATGACTATGCCCTGGTTAAGTTTGGTAAGGTGCCTACCCCCAACTTCTGGTTGCGCCTTGACCAGCTAGAAAAGTTTTAGGCCTACCTCCAGTGGCCTACAAATAAATCAAGTTCGAAAAAGAAGCGGGTTAGGTTTCCTTGAGAAACCTAACCCGCTTCGTCATTTATCCTGAACTAAGTATCAGTTCAAGCAACTACAGCTCGGAATCGACGGGAAGACCGCCAGATTCAACAGGGTTACCTATGTCGGTAGACATCGCTGGCGATGTCTCAGGAATAGGAAAAGCTGGTCTGTCTAAGGCAATTTTTAGAGCCTCAGGCTGAGCAGTCGTCGCCATACGCCAAGAAGAGTTGCCAGCACCAACCCCACCAGATAAGAGATTGATCACGCCAATGGCAGCTACTCCAAGACCTGCCATCGTAACCAACCGGAGTCGGTGGTTAAGGCCATGGAAAACGCCCGCAATAGTCTCTTCTGGGTCACAGTCGGAAGGGCAATTTTGGGTACGTAGCCCCTGGCGCAGAATGAGTAAGCGATTGTATAAAGTGCGGGTGCCGTCGTCTTGCTGAAGCCAACACAACACTTGCTGGCGCTCTTGAGGCGTAACCTCGCCGTCGAGATAGGCGCTTATCAACTCAAAGCGATCGCGCTTAATGGCATCTAAATCGTGACAGCAGGAAGCTGTAGTCATCAAAGACTCATCTGAAATAGCACCGCTGGAGGATGAACGCTGAACCTGGCTAGGCATATAGGGAAAAGTAGCCATACCAAAAACAACACCTGGAATAAGCAACTAAACAACGGCCATGGCAGGCAACGGCCCAATCTAGTGGTTCACTAGACAAGCCAGTTCTTACCGCCGCTACTGATCATAATGCCAACCCCTTAAAATCGGTAACCTCCCGAGGTCAATTCTAACAAGCAAAACATATATCCCTAGATAGAGACTTCTGCTTTTGCTCAGGCATTGCTATAAGGACGGATACTTGTTCCAAACCGGTTCCCAATGCCTTGCAAATTACACAAGACGTAAAATTGGTTGGCAGAGCACCCTTAAACGTGTTGGTCTTAGTTGCCTAGATAAGGCTGCAACTCAGTCTGCAGCCGCTGTCGAGCACGGGCAATGCGAGATTTAACAGTACCCAGCGATACCCCAGTCATCTCAGCAATTTCTTCATAGGACAGCCCCTGAATCTCGCGCAGCACTATAGTAGTACGAAAGACCTCAGGCAAATCGGCAATAGCCCGGTGCAGCTGGTCGTAGAATTCCTGGGTCATCATGGTGTCAACTGGACCGGGAGCACTGGCGGGTACATCCCAATCAATGCTGCCATCTTCAAGAGCAAGGGGAGCATCGAGGGAAAGGGTTGCGCGGTTGCGCTTACGCCGCCGCAACTCGTCATAGAACAAATTAGTGGTAATGCGGCCTAGCCAGCCTTTAAACTTTGCGGGATCGTTCAGGCGGCGCATGTTGCGGTATACCCGAATCCAGACTTCCTGAGCTAAATCTGCGCGATCGGGCCAATCGGGGGCGAGGTGGTAGAGCAACTTATCTACGTGGCCTTGGTAACGGCGCAGAAGTTCGGCGAACATCATTCGCTCGGGCCGTAGCCGTTGCTGGCAGAGGGCTACCAGTTCCGTGCTAGTCAGCTGTTCGGGCTTAACAGCAGCCTTGGGAGCGCTGATAGAAGCAGGCCAGGTCGAGAACATGGATTGACTCATAGCGTTTATTAGTAGGCCGACATTGCATAGCCACCAGCAAACCCTAAGGTTTCACATTGAGGTGGCAGCGTGGCTCCAAAGATTGAGATTATCAATATGCAACATTCTGACGAAGGCAATAGCGTTCCATGACCTCCCTTGTGCCTGTGAATTGTCTGGCACATCCTTAGAGGGCAGGGATTATCCTCGTCTATAAGCACCTAGATTGGTCTTGAAGTCTGCCATCAGAGTGATATAACAGATATTAGGGCTGCCCGTTCGGTAGTCATCCCCCCTTGGAGAGGTGGCAGAGTGGTCGAATGCGCCCGACTTGAAATCGGGTGTCCGCAAGGACCGAGGGTTCGAATCCCTCCCTCTCCGTACTATGGTTTCAGGACTTTCAGCGCCCCTCGCGGCCATTGGCTCAATGTTAATGAGCCAACGGAACGCTGCCTTCAGGCTGAAGTTGGTGGTAAACCTGGTGGTAATTTACCACGCCTTTTTGAAGAAGGTTGAGAAAGGCAAACTCCCCAAAGTACTCTAGGGCAGCTCGATCGTAGGCCAGCGCGGCTTCGTGTGCTGTAGGCCAGCACTTGAGGTGCTTTGCTTTGCCGCTGACAGTAATAGTGGCCTTGTACTTGCCGTTCGCCATTAGGCTAACCCCCTTAAAGCCGGTGGAGTTGTCTCGCCTCACTCCTTTATTTCCCTCGTTAGATGTCTGTGTAGCCAGCCGTAGGTTGTTTCGGGTGTTGTCGAGGGTGATCCTGCTGCGGTGATCGACCATTTCGTTGGCGCATAGAGCCCGCCCTAGCTTGCGCTCCATGATTAAACGATGGAGCTTTATGATGCCGCTTGACGAATACTGCTGTATATAGCCGCGCTCGGTTTCATACCAGCTCCCGCTGCTAAGGTCGTTATCCTCAGGGGAAATAATTGCGCCATAGTCACGGTTCTGAAGCTTCAAGAAGGTCTGCATTATTTTCTATGGTTTGAATAGATAAAAATAAAAGCCGGGGAGGCCCGGCTGGTCGTCTAGATAGTTAGGCGGCGATGTCTTTTCTTCGACGCCCGACGCGGATGTGAGAGACACACCCTGGGGAAACTCCAAACCATTCAGCGATTTGCTTGTTCGACAACCCTTCGCCAATCAACTGCTTAATTAAAAAGACAGTCTCAGTGGGAAGCTTGCCGCGAGTAGTCCCGGCAGCAACTCTGTCTAAAGCGTTGTCAGATGCATTTCCTTCGTACAAATGGTCAGGCCTCCAGCACGCTGGGTTGTTGCACTTATGGAGAACCCAGCGGCCATCCGCAAGCGGCTGATTGAAGTAGGTATAACTCAATCGATGAAGCCTAAAATCTTTCCCCAAAACATTGAAAAGACCGTAGCCATCTGTGTCTTTCCGATGGTGATCCCAGCAACCACCAACGGGCTGACTTGCGATTAATTTTGGTAGTCGGGCTTCAAAACAACGAAGAGCCCCCTCCCAAAGGGAAAGGCTTTTGATCTCTTGTTTTAAGTCGTGGACTTTAGCTGAATTAAAGTGCATGTTTTTGCGTATAAAACCATGCTCCTAAGCTCTCACAAAGCACCCACTCAAGTCTGGTCAACTATTTTGTGTGGTTGTATACGCCTAAGAATTAAAAAGCCCAGCCGAAGCTGGGCGACATAGTTTTAAGACATGCTCTTCAATTTTAACAGGAATTCAAATGATGTGTTTTCTTAGGTATTCCCAACAATTGCCTGAACTGGAAAAGCGTATCTCCGCAGCTAAGAAAGGAAATGCCGCGCAGGCTCGGGCACTTCAAAAGAATCAAAAGTCTATCTCCCTGGTCATGGCTGGCGTGTGCTTATCACTATGCCTTCACTTCGGCTTTCAGAGCATGCAGGAAGAAGATAAGCAGTTTGCCTATGACTTCCTTCGTTTCGCGATGGCAGCAAGTGGTCTGGCAACAGCCGCCAGGGTAGGTCATATGGAACTTAGATCAAACTCTCAGTCAGACTCGTGAGGTTGCCATCGGTATATCCAAAGGTTACCGAAAAAGATTTCCACTGATTTTATCAGTTACAGTTTTTTGGGTAAGATTGGTTCCCGTATAGCTAAGAGAAATTGAGAGTAAGTGGGTTTCTTTTTCAGGGCCATCCCAGACGGCAATGCCAGTGAGATTTGTGCCGGTGTAGGCGAACTCCTTATAAATAGAGAGCCGCCCAGCCATCCGCCCCGTGACTAGCTGGTACTCAAGCGATAGGGTGTTTTCACCTTTTACCGCGCGGATTTTATCTTCAATGAGAGAAAGAGCGTTAGGCATCGATCAGAATTGGTTGTGCGGGGTTAAAGAGAATAGAAGTAGTTGTTTGTCGCTGGGCTAGTTGCAAGTAAAAGCTGCCCATAGCAGGCATCTCATCTGTGAGCTGTCCGTTTTCGCCAAGAAGAATAGGGTCATCACCCCAACTCCAAAATTCGCTCTCCAAACGCCCATGACGAAGCACTCGAACAGATTTGCCTTCGGCTGCTAGGGCTAAGGTTAACCTCACGATTCGATTGGCGTGCAATCGGTCAGATACACTCGCATAGACCAATCGATTGTTTTCACCAAAGACAACAACTCTTAGAGCTGATAGAGCCATCCCAGCTGTTTCATTCGTGATAATTGCGTCGTGGACTGGTCTGTACGCAGCTCCACCAAGGGCAACAGCAATATTAGGTCTGCTAGCTGATGTGACCTGAACGGTTTGGGCTGTTGGATTCGTAACCGAAACTTGAACGACTTGCGGGGGGAATAATGTTAGTCATTAAGAGTTACCCCTGCGGTAACTAAAACAAAACCAGAGAGGAATCGATTTACGGTTTGTTCAAGCGACAAGTCATAGACTTCCAAATCCCAAAAATGGGGCTTCCGGCCTGGAATTAACAAATCGACCTCGTGCGGCTGAATCCCACACAAGCGAGTGTCCCAATCCTCCAACTTGAGCGCATCCATCGGGGTGATGTTTGGTAACAAAACTGTCGTCTGAGCGCTCGGTAGACCCAACACGACCGTTCCCCACTAGCGGGTTGCTGGATGAAAACCTCGAACGAAATTCGCTGGCTACTGGAGTGGAGATGTTTCGTGAACTGAGCCCTCGCCCCTAGACCTGTTAAATCAAGGTCTAGGTCGAGCCAGATTCCGAAGGTCGTGCCTTGCGCGATCGTTAAATTGTAGATTCCATTCGTGATAGCCATTAAAAAGCTCTAGAGAATACTTCTTCAGAGCTTATCGATTGAACCATTCGGCTACCTGAGCAAATTTAAATCTATCTTACCCATGAGTTAGTACAACTCATAACACCTTTTGTAAAAGCTTTTGAACATTTCTAATTCGTCAAGGAACCATACAAGGTATCCAACGTCCTCCAACCGCTGGGCTGCCTGCCTAGCGTCCTGCTCGCCGCTTATCGGTGTGAGGCCTGCGATTACAAGGAGCTTATCTGGGCGAGCTTTCAGGTAGGTCGTCAACTGTCCAGCAGCTTCAAATAATTTTGATCGAGTGAGAACTTTTTTGCACTCGACGATGTGAAAACCTGTAATTAAATCTGCTTTTCCGCCTCCAACCGGAACTTCTATAGCAGCCTCATGACCATTCACCTTAAAGTAGGTAAACAGGAACTCCTGCATAGAATACTCGTTTGGGAAATACATAAGCGGTTATTTGAATTTGAACAACTCTGGGCTCAAGACTTGGTGCAGACATGGTCATGTGGAGGAAGATCGGCTCAGGCACTAGGATAAGAGTAGTCTGCAGAGAGGCCGCGCGTCAATTTAAATAGTTCTTTGAGCAGATAGCACTGACCTAATAGTAAAAAACCCTTTGAAAGATCAATTCCAAAGGGTACGAGCTGAAAGACCGAGTTCATTAAACAGCTTCGTTAGGCTTGATCCTCATTGCCTTCAGCATCTAGCTGCTTCAAGTGAATGTGCTTGTAACCCAACTTAATCGTGAACTCATCCCCGGTCTTAAGACCCATTTCCTGGGTGTAGGCTGCGCCAATCACAATTTGGCCATTCTTGTGAACCGTTAGAGTGTAGGACGGTTCCCGACCCCTACCATCCGACTTACCATTTTCTGGCTCAAGCTGAATTCCCTTGGCCGCTAGGAGAGCATCATAAAACTCAGCCAGATTCACACGGGTTTGCCCTTCTTTACCAGCCGTGTAGTAGCCGCATTCCTTAGCAAGTTCCCGCTTGGTAAGGCCATCATTCTCTTTGACCTTGGCCAGGAGAGCCTTACCAGTCAAGAGCTCTTTACTTTTTACTGCCATAATTCATCCATCTTTAGGGTACACATCTAATCTCAGATGACTACTAGAAAAATCTCTAGGATCATTCAGTTCTCCTCTTCCACGCTATTTAACGGATTGGAGGAAAGGTCAAAAACAATTTAGCTTAGCCTAAATTTTATTATAGTTATCAATAGATTTAGCGCCTCATAATCTTAGGGCTAATATCTAGATGCGACTCTCCGGGGGAGCCGCGTTGCCAACGCAATAGTTGAGACGGCTAACAATACGGAGGATGCTTGGCACTATGAAAAGTGATTTGCTCTGATTAGAGAGAGTTATCTGTTGGGGCTACTAGAAAACGCGAGGGCGCAGACGGGTGCAGGCTAATTTGAGTTTTGAGGTAAGTGCTTTGGAGATAATGAGTAACGTCGGGAATGCTCAATAGACTGCACCCTCGGCGGAGCACAGGGTGGGATTGTAGAGAGAAAGTTGGCAGAAAGAAGGGCGGCGCGATCGAGAGACCTCACATGCGGCCAGGATCAGCTTGAGGCACAACACCCAATGGAATTTCACATCAACCCCTGGCCGATGCCCACTCTCTCTGTACTCCCCAAACCCACACACCCTGCTCGGCACCTGGGTCAGGATTCATGACTATCTTCGAGACTGGGTGCGCATCGAGCAAGACCGTCTTGCCCAGCCGTCAGGAGCGCTTCCCGGTCTTTCAAAGGTATTTGTGGGAGAGGCACCTGAACTAGGCATTCAGGATGGCAAGCTATCCCCTTGCCCCTCAACGCCGAACTGTGTGGTGAGCCAGGGAGCTGACCCAGACCATGTCATTGAGCCGATCGCCTTGTATCTTTGAACCCATATTAGGTAAGTATAAATACTTAAAAAACGGAGCTGGAGAAAAAGTACCGCGGATTTTAAGTGGGTAATTTTACTAAGCGAGTCCCCCCCCAGGGTCAGAAGTGAGAAATGATCGAGCATTGTCAGCAGGAGAATGAAGCCTTGTAGAGGACTGAAGTGACCCTTTGTGATTACTCCTAAGCTACCATTAAGTTCTTTGAAAATTAATTTGTGTGATATAATTAAAGGATTTAACCATTTATTGAATAGCGTTACTCATCTAACAGCCATTAACCTTTGCTCCTTGTTAGATAGTGATTCTCGACATGGAAAACGGTAGGTGGCTTTTTCTAATCTACTAAAGTTGAAGGAATAATCTTCTCCCCATAAGCATTTAAGAAGATTGCTGCGCTCTACCCTGAAACATTCGATTCTATCCTAAGCTCGACTTTATCCATTTGATCCCAAAAGGCAAGCAGCAAGCAGAATTCAGATGAGAGTCTGATGAGCTTGCTGCGATGGAATTTATGTCGATGATGAGAGCGTTTGCGCCGCTGTTTTCCTAGCGGGTGTGGCCCCAGGCCCTGACCTTGGTGATGGAAGGGTTGTTAGCTCCAGGGAAACGCACGGTGAGCTAACTCTTGCGGGTGATGGGGTTAGCCGACGAACCTCAATTTCAGCGTTATCACCGGGTGCTGAATCGGGCGGTTTGGTCGTCTCGGCAGGCGAGTCGAATCTTGTTGAGTAGTTTGGTTACAACCTTTGCCGCTGACGGGGTCATGGTGATGGGTCTCGATGACACTATCGAACGACGGTGGGGGAAACGGATTGCAGCACGGGGTATCTGCCGCGACCCGGTGCGCTCCAGCCACGAGCATTTCGTCAAGACCAGTGGATTGTGCTGGCTCAGTGTAATGCTGTTGGTGCCAATTCCCTGGGCACAGCGGGTCTGGGCCTTGCCTTTTTTGACCGTACTGGCCCCGTCAGAGCGCTACAACCAAACCCAAGGGCGACGGTACAAAGCGTTAACTGACTGGGCTAGACAGATGCTGGTTCAAGTCCGACGCTGGCTGGGCAACCGGCCCATTGTGGTAGTGGCTGACAGCAGCTTCGCCGCTCTAGACTTTTTGGCATCGGTGAGCCATCTCCCCAATCCGGTTCACGTCGTCACTCGACTGCGCCTAGATGCCGCCCTTTATCAACCTGCTCCGCCTCGGGATGCCCACACCATTGGCCGTCCTCGTAAAGTCGGGCAACGCTTAGCCACCCTAAAAACACAGTTGAACGATTCCACCACCCGCTAGCAGTCCTTTACTCTGGAGGGTTGGTATGGTCAGCAACTCTACACCTTAGAGTGGGTTTCCTAAACAGCGGTGTGGTATCACACGGGATTTCCCCCTGTCCCCATTCGTTGGGTCTTGGTACGTGACCCGCTGGACAAGTTGGAGCCGCAGGCCTTTCTCTGTACTAATCTCGAGGCATCATCCGCTCACATCTTGCTCTGGTTTCGCCAACGCTGGCAAGTCGAAGTCACCTTCCAGAAGGTGCGGGCTCACTTTGGGGTTGAAACTCAGCAGCAGTGGTCTGACGTAGCTCAATACCCGCAGCTGTGGCAGCATCCTCATCAGTCCCACCAAGTTCTAAGACTTTAACGATGGGTTCTATCAAAGCCTCTGAATAACGAATTCTGGCTTTAGAAACGGGATTAGTCACGTTAACGTTGGGGGTTGTGGACTGTGTAGCTTTTATGTGGACTAAATAGCCTGTGTGCATCGCTGGGCCAAAAATAACAAAGGGCCGACCAAATGGAACGACCCCGAGAAACCCAACTCAAAGAGGAGAAGCTAGACCCTCCTAACTTCACGTCCTGTGCAGAAACTACAGTAGCCGGTGAACTACAAAGGCCAGGGCGTTGATCGCATTTGGCAGCAGAAACGATTGATAGTCCGCTAACCGCATACCAGGGGAAAGCCATTTAGCCGTCTGAACATTCGCTACCACATGGTCACCAAAATAGGCATTGATCACGGTTCTGTGTTCTAGGCTGATTTCCATCAGGGCTCGCCGCAGGGTAGCTGAATCTAGAACACTTAAAAGTGTCTTCCCAGGAATTAGCTCCCAATCGTTCAGATACAGTCGCGAGTAGTACTCCTTTGAAACGCGATCGAGCTGACCATTAGAATTAAAGCTGTAGCCCTTCAGCAAGCTTGGCCAGATCAATGTAGGGGCACAACTGCCGCTCAATTGACTCTATATATAAGGAGTCATTTCCCAAAGCATTAGTAGGCTCTAACACACGAGCACCTCCTCAAGGTTGTCCCGCCAATCGCCAAGACACCCGCATTCTAAGTATGCAAGCCGATCTAACTTCTTTTCAGAAAGGACAACAACTGAGCTATGAAGTTCGTTCTGTAGGGTTAGGTCGAGGTTTTCGACCAGCCAATTAGAAACCTCTTCTCTAATTCGAGCGCTTATAAAGACTAGGTGGGGTCTTAGAGTTACGAAGATTCCGCACCGGGCTAGGGTAGCGTAATCAGATGATATGTAATTACTAAATTGATATGCGAGGACGCTGCGAGCTACACCAGAACGGCGCGTTATCTCCCGTAGAGAGGGGGTTTTGAGATATTCAAGGAAGAGCCGCCGCGCGGCCTCCCGTCTTTTGAGCTGGGCTTTTGTCACGGAATTCTTTTGAGATTTGGCCTGCCTTTGCACAAAAGAAATAGTTATAGGTGACCATTCTATTGGGGGAATTTCCGAGGTGCTTCGTTCTGCTCAACCCAGCGTAGTACGCTTGTAACGTTCTAATCTAAGAAGTATAATAAAGAATAAGTTCAGAAGTTTTTGAAATGTTCAGCTGCAAACTCAAAGAGTATTTAGACAGTGCGGGTCATGACCCTTACTGGTTTATTAAAGAAAGTGGTTTAGGCTGTGCAACTGTCTACAACTACTACCGAAGACCCGTGCAGCGGGTGGACGCGAAGGTTTACAAAGCCATGAAGAGAATCTTCGGGCTGTCATCACTGGATGAAGCTTTTCAATTAGTCGAGGAGGACTAAATCATGTACATCGCACAAATCACAGCCTGCCAAGGACATAACGAGTTATCAACGTTCATCTATAAAGACCGCCCGATCATTTCAGTCGAGATTGATCCAGTAAGGCTTCAGCTTGAAGAGCTACTCGGCGGGCCTGCATCCTATGTGGTCTCATACTCGCGCGAGGATGACCAGACCATGACATTACAAATGTCTGAGGGTATTTGAGACAACAAAAAAGCCGCTGCGGGAAACAACGGCTTTTCAAGACTAAATAAATTTCCGAATTAACAATCACACAAGAGCAGTTCCTGAAATGACCGCATCATTTTCAAATTGTAACATGGCCGTCGCCAACGTACACAGCTCGAAAGCCCTTAAAGTGGGCGACCTCACGACATTTGACCCATCTGATCTAAAGATTACCATCGACCCGAGCAAGAAAAGTCAGGAAATTAATTTGGCCATTGATACCGAGTACCTAGCTCGTTTGGATTCCAATAACCAGTACATTAACGTGACGGTCGCCACGCGGTATTCAACAAAGACACTGTTCCTAGAGCATCCAAAGCTTGGGTTAAATTTAGCACCAACGTGGGAAGGTGAATGCGCTCTGAAAACCATCCTGGGAGCCAAGCGGGATTATGAGGGCATCGTAAAAGAGGAGCAGTCGGGCATTAAGCTCCTGATTGTGAATATCTTCTACTACTACGCGCCCGGTGACTTGGAGTGTTTCCTGGGCTATAGACTAGCGCGCGATGTCGTGATGAACCTAGAGCGTCGGGGAAACACGCGCATCAAGCGTAACAAGAATAAATTCCAATCCAACATCAAACTGGATTATTATTTGACCATTGGTTCTGAAACTTATCAGATCGCTGTCAACCCTATCGACCTAAGTGCGATCGGCGAAAAGGGAAGTTTAAGATCGCTAGCAGAGCAGTTAGGCGTATTAATGCCACAAAAATCCTTAATGGATGCAGATAAACGAGACATGCCGACAGCTTATAAGAACAACCCTGAAGATTTTATTGAATACGCAGCTGGAGACGCAAGGGTTCTCTTTAAAGTATGGGACGCATCCGAGAAATTAAGAAACGAAATCTACGCCACTGTTGGACTCAACTCTCAGTCAAATCCTGAAATGACCCAGGGTGAGCGAGTAGCAAAGCTGCTAATGTCCTGGCTAGACGACCATATGGGACTACCAGACGAAGACATCAATTTGCCAGATGAGAAAAGAACAGAGGTTTGCCACTTCGCAGCAGACGCAAACGTAAACTCTCTGCGCCAAAAACAGACTACAGCGAAATATGCGGCTCTAGTACATGGAGGACGAGCCAAGAACGAGCGCCCGATGAAATATAAGGCGGAGGGCGTTATCGCAGACGTAGATGGCTCAGGCTTCTATAGCCGCAGTCTTCTACACCTCCACTACCCAGTAGGGATTCCAACCATCGTTCACGATGGCAAAGGACGCAAAAAGCAGCTGACCCTAGAGACTTTTTTAAAAGAGTACAAGGGCGAGCTAGTTCCCGGATGCTGGTTTGCTGTTGTCTCTGGCAAGCTTAGCTTCGACCAGAACATCATTTGCTCTAAAGACGCAGATGACGATGATGACTTCTCTCTAACCGATGGTGATGACATTGCGAATATCAACGCACCCTTTGGGATTTTCACCCGCGAAATCAAGAATGGGGTCATCAACCACGATATTCTTCAAATTCTTCAGAGCCGAGCTTCAAGCAAAGAGTGGGCAGAACTGAAGACACTACGGCTAGAGACAGCAATTGTTTATCAAAAGCAGCACCAGTGCCAGACACCTCAAGAGTGGCGCGAGCATATTAAAGGTGAGCTAGAAAGCGATCGCTATGACATACAGGTCGTAACTGACAAGCGGACAGGCACCGAAGAAGTCAAAGACCACCGCACACGCGCGTGGTATGCAGCACCTCTAAGAGACCTAGTAGAACCTTTAATGGAAAAGCGAACCCACTATAAGGATCTTCGCAAGGGAGCCGACCAGTCAACTGCAGAATGGGCACTGTACAACGGACGACAGCTCTCCTTCAAGAGCACTATCAACACCATCTACGGAGTTCTAGCAAGTCCCCACAAGAAGATTAGCAATGTCTGTGTAGCGAACAACATCACAGCCAAGGCGCGGGCAACGATGTGGATGATGAGTACAGCAGTCCACGGGTATCAGTCAATCACAGACGGCTGTCAGTACAACCTGAACGACATCCGACTGATACCAGAGCGTAAACCCTCTTTGGATGTAACAGCACGCTTTAATAGACCACACCTACTTGACAGAAGAGAGAAGAGCCGGTTTAAGACGGGCTCACTAGGTGGACACCACTGGTACTTCAAGCGTGTAGAGGGTGGAAAGACAGTCCTACAACACGGGGAAGTTGAGGTCGTGGGGACTAAAGAGGCATGGCATTACATCGACAAACAGTTCAAGAAACACCTCTATACCTTTTTTGGGAACAGCGGCATCGACATTATCGACCAGGACATTTTCGATTTTGAGCACAAAGACGTTTATAAGGAGCTGCTGACACACGGCCAGGCCGATTACCAGTTCGTGGGATTCGACAATGAACTAAAGACCAAAGCACGCGGCCACAAAGAGGACTTGGAAGCATGGAGCTTGGACGGAGAGGTTTTAGACACTTCTAAAAAAGGAATCTTTAATCTCTTCAACCAGCTGCGCCAGGGAGGCAAAATCACACCAATCCAGGTACATCGGGAGCCTCATTTACTCCAAATAAACGAATGGCACGCTATATGGGAGTCACGCACGCCCAATATCATTAAGCAAACAGAGCAATTGCCAGGAACCATTATCAGCCGAGATGTCAAGTTTAGACCCATCTCGATCGCACAGTTCTCGTTCAGGACTATCGACCAGCGCAAATCCTGGGAGACCTATAACGAGAAGCTGAAACTGAAGTACGGCTGGGGTATTGAAATGTTCTTCTACGACCAGGAAAGCACCACCCTGGACTATGAAACGGCTCTTGTAACGATTCAGATAGCCATAGACGAGGACCAAGAATGGATTTGTAAGAAGTCCACCCTTAGACAGGACAAGTTCACACACTTCCCCCTCCAGCTAACAGATGGTTTAACAAACAAGCAGCGGATGGCAAAACGAATGTGGGATTTTGAGGAATAACCGGCTAAAAAAGACATTTGAGGCTCCCACCAGGGGGCCTTTTTTATGGAATTTCACAGTCATATATGTCCCGCGACCCCTTCTTTTTTCAAGAAAATAGGGGAAGCGCGGGACACAACTTTCCTTGTGTATCAAGGGTTTAGGGCGTTGCCTTTTCCAATATAGGGGAGAAGGCAGGCCCCCTACCGCGAAAGGTGTTTGATGATGCCAAGTCAGGCGCGCGGTTAGTCGGTAAACCCAGCGCCGCCGCCCGCACTCTACCTAGGATAAAAATGCAAAAAAGAAGGTGTTACCTAGGGTGAAAATGCAAAAAATATTCTTTTGATATACTCGTGGCAGGCTAACAAGTCCCTTCTCAAAGCTGCTTAAACATGACGAAATCTACGCTAACCCTCTCCCTTGAACCAGCTGCGATAGAAAAGATTGAAACAATCGCCGCTAGGAGCGGGCTCACATGCGTCCAGCTCCTTGAATCGATCGCGCTCCTGCTTGCCGCTGGGGAATTAGACGTTGTCCTGTCCGTAACATCACGTTTCAGTCTTCGGGATTACGAATTCAAAATGAATCTCGAATCCCTGATCGAGCGTCACGAAGGAACGCCTGAGGAATTGCGTCAAGAGGCCAAAAAGCTGAAACGGTGGTCTTACCAGAGCTGGTAGAAAATCCAAACCAAATTCAAGGCTTCCATAGGGGGGGCTATTTTTATGGGGAGAGGGAAGGCCTCCCACTGCCAAGGCGAACTGATGATGTCAGATAAGGCACGCGGTTGATAGGTAAACCTAGCGCCGCTGCCTGCCTTCTACCTTGGGTTAAAATGCAAAAAAGGAGGTGTTACATAGGTCGAAAACGCAAATAATGGTCTTTCAATCAGCTACCTTTTTGTGAAATCCATTCAGACAACTCACGGCCTGATTGTTCGTAATCCCGCAGCGCCTCTAATGTTCCATTGAAGTTTTCAGCAAAGTCAGCCTTACCCTGGCTGGCCAGGCCTATATTTTGATTTAAGCGATCCATGAGCTGCTTAGTGGCGATTTGAAAGGCTGTCTGGCGTTTTGCGAGTTCTGGTTTATAAGGATCGATAGCCATATTTTTTCCCTTTGTGGTCTTTATGTTTAAGCGGCCTTCGCTGACTCAACGAAGTGCCAGTATAGGATTCCCTCCTTTTCCTCGGACAACACTAGGCCAAACCATTCCAGCCGCTCCAGGTTCTCAGTGCTCACGTCCAACTTGGTCCTGGTGTGCCTGCTGGTGAGTTGAACTGCTATTTGCTTAACTGTCCACTCACCGCTGGTACATTCTCCTTAAAGTTATCCACGATCGAGTGGAGGTTCCCACAGTTAAAGAGGACTATGAGTTCTACATCCCCGCGCGGGTTGTTGGCCAAATAGATGGTCATGAGGTTAGCGGCGTTGAAGTAACCTACCACGCAACCGGCTCTGCCATAGCCCAAGTAAACCTCACCACTACTGAGAAAGATGGCCTCAAAGTCGTAGATGGTCAGACGTATTTAGTCTGCCGCCCGCTCGGCTGGTGAATGGTTTTCTAGATGTGACAGACGCTGGTGTTGATGAAAAAACTAGAGAGATGCTCTCTAGACAGTTTGGCTATGCACTGATAATGGATGCCCAGCGTTACGGGCAGAACCAGATGTTTGCTCAAGCCTGCGATGGAGTTCTCTTCTACGAAGCGAATGAAGAGACCACAAAAGTCCTTAAAAGCTTCGTTGATTCAGTAGAGTTTTCTGAATTAAGTTGCGAATTCCCCTAAGTATTTCTACTGGATAAATAATCACGCAATAACCACGGGGTATTTATCTTGTGATTATCGTTTTTTAGGGATAGCTTGAGCACTTCAAGGCCCCTCTGGCGGATTACTATAAAATACTAATGGTATAATTATTTTATAACCACACTATAAATATAGTGTGGTTATGGAACCCACTAAAAGACCTTTATGGCACTCAAAAAATATGGCTCACTCTGACACACTTTTTCTTGCCGCTGACCCTGGTGCTGGGAACTTAAAAATCTTCAGCCAGCACTGCCCGCCTGTGATGATTCGCTCTCTTGTGAAATTCGGCACTGAGAAAGACTTCATGGCTGATTATGAATCAGTCGCCCCAGATGTTTTGCACTATGTCGCTGGCTCTAATGCTGAGCTAGCTGGCAGGCTCTGGATTGCCGGTGATAGTGTTATCGACCGTAAGCTTCGGCCTGACACCCCCTACGAGGAATCCAATCTCAAGACCACCAACGCTCTTCCACTGCTCTTAGCTGCCCTCATTCGTGAAGCTCAGATTCCCGCTGGGGAAACCAACGTGGTAATGATTTGCTCTAGCCATAACCCCAAGGCGCTCGGTGCTAAACTTGTCGCTCAGTTTACTGGCTGGCACCAGGTTGTCTGTAACGGCAAAACCTACAAGATTCAAATCAAGATGCCCGTGAGCGGTGTAATCTCTGAGGGCTCAGCGATCGCTCAAGGAACTGAGTTCTGTACCTTAGACATTGGTTATTTGACTTGTCTACTGACTCCTCGTTCTAGGGATGGAATTCCACTAAACGACCAGACTCATCGCAGCGGTTACGGTGTTGGTAACCTAATCGACCGAATCACCAACCATTCCGAGCTACAGGCCATGCTGGGTGGGATGTCTGGAAACCCTATCTACGTTGGCAATGGTCTGGTTGAAGCTACCGAAGGTGGCATGGAAAAAGTCTTCTACCGAGGCGATGGTAAGTGCTTGAACATCACGAGCGTTTATACAGCCTGCCTGAAGGAGTGGATCGTTGATGCTGTCGGCCCCGCGCTTAAGGCTCTGGCTGAGCGCAATGGAAGTGACTATCGGGTCATCGCTATTGGCGGCGGCGTCAAGCTTCCTAAGATAGAAGGCTTCCTACGTAAACGTGGTATCAAGTTGTACGAAGGCGACCCCCTCCTAGCAAACGCTGAATCGATGTACACCCACAAGCTTCTACCCTTACTAAGTGGTGAGTTGAATGAGTCTTTAGGAAACTTTGACTTTGACCCTTTTGATACTGTGGCTAAACGCTCGGCCACCTCTAAGAAACCTAAAGCTAAGGCTCCGACCAAGACTGAATCCAAAGAACCGGCAGTCGCCTAAAGGATATGACAATGCCTCGAAAACCAGGACAATCGATTAAAGGTCGCAGCATTTGGGTTAAGGGGACAACCCTCGCTCACCTACTGGCCAAACAACACGGAACGACCGACAGGCAAACTCTGCTTCAGCGTTCCCAAGAGTTGAGTGATTCTGAGCTGGCTGATCTGGTGGATGGTGTGCTTATCCAGCACTGCTTTCAAACAGGAGCACCGGCTGCAGCGCCAGTGCAAGTTTCACAACCTGTCAGAGCTGAAGAAGCCCAATCCACAACGCTCAACCTCGAATTCGACCCTAGTGAACTCGACGACCTGTAAAGGGAGAAAGTGAAAGCAACCCCCCGATTAGCTTTCTTTGACGCATTCAAAAGTATGGAGCCTACCATCGTATGCTTATCACGGTAAAAAGTATCCACACTTACAACTATTAGCCAAGTAAGTGCCGCTCTTACTTGGCTAATAGTTGCATCGTCCGTCTTACTAACTTGCCAACGGATCACTACCATTCAATTAGTTTCCCCAGCGAGTGGGGAGTACTCTAGGGCCATAGCAAAAGTAAAGGGGCGAGGCAGAATGTTAGGTTTCCATTCAATTATTTTCCCCAGCGAGTGGGGAGAGTTCCCTGTTAATCGTCGCCTCTTAGTAATCGTCTCCGGCAAAGGATTTTGGGATGATGCTCTACCTAAACCATCGTCAGCAGTTAGGTAATACACAACCCTCTCGTAAAACTCCAAGAGGATGTGACTAGGTTGCCGTTGTAGCCGTAACAAAAACTGGCACTAATTGGAACGGTAAACCCTGGCCCAGCTGACCGAGGGAAATCATTTGTTTTCCAAGGCCCATCGGGAAATCCATCACTATCTTGATCGTCAGGAATACTATCGCCGGTAGAGTCATCCACCCGACCATCGCCGTTAAAGTTATGAATCGTAGGGTTATAGGTGGCCAACGTGAAATCAGTCATGTTAGGGGATCCCGTACTTCCACCAGAGCTACCAGGACTCCCGCCCGAGCCACCCCCGGAGTTCTCACCAGGGTCGCCGCCCGAATTTCCACCTGAGCCACCACCTGAACTGCCTGAGCCATTCCCAGACCCGCTAGATCCACCTGAGTCACCACCCGAGGTACTGCCGCCACTGGAGCCGCCGCCACTAGAGACACCACCACTGCCAGAGCCCCCACTAGAGCCGCCGTCACCACCAGAACCAATATATTCCTGAAGCGATCGCACTAGGGATAGACCGGGCCGCCTCTACTACTGCCGCCGCTACCTCACTGCCTGCGATCGCCTCAGCAAAGATGTCAGTCCAGGGCTGGGGCAGGTAGAGAGCACTTCGATAGCACTCCAGTGGCGTAGTTTGGGGGATTTGGTTGATTTGAAATTCGGCATAGGTTGAGGCTGAGGTGGTAGGCAACAGGATGCTTTGGCTGAAGTTGATTGTGTCTGTCTCGCGCACCCGCAAGATGCCACAAGCATTGACTCGCCGGGTCAGGATGCGAAGCTGACCCGGCGAGTCACGCTGTATCGAGTCTCGGGCTGCTTGCCCACGATTACCAGATCACCGCTGGATGTCTTGAAGTGGTTGGGCCGTTCTTCATCGAGGGCGTAGGAACCATCGGCCTTGGGCCGGCAGTTGGGCCGGATGCGGGTTTGCAGATTCGCGGGGTTGATCACAGCTCCATCGACCTGGACAGTAGCCATTGGGTAATTAGCTGAGTTGATGACTACCAGCAGTCCGCACTTGGTTGAGGTGAGGTTGCGGCTGGGCGGGGTATCGAGGCCGATTTGTACCTGGGCGTTGGGCTCTAGCTTGTAAACGGAGATAGCCCCATCGTCATCACGATATACATGGCCCTGAGCGGCCATCAGGGGGGCTGCTAGCAGCAGCAACAGAGGAAGGGAAAAGGAGAGTTTCATAATAAAAAAGCCTCTCCGCAGAGAGGCTGGTTCAGGGTGAATGTGAGGAGACAAACGTTGTTACCAGCTAGCGGGAGTGTAGAGCTGTCCACTGCGGCAAAGGGGTTCTGGGTTGGCTGTGGGCAGCGTGGCTACGGTATAAGTAGTGCCCCAATCATGATGGTGGGATTGCTATCCCAAGGGTAAGTGCTGCTCTCGTTGATCGCCGCAAATCCACAGGCATTGGCTGTTACGTTGCGATCTCGCCCACCACCATAGGCTGCCTCGTAGACAGTATTCGGAGTCTTGACGATCACGACCTCCCCGGCCCCAGTCTTGAAGTTAGCCGACCGGGGTTCTTCGAGGTTGCCATCGACGCAACGAGGGAGTAACTGGATGGGCAACGTTGCCTGGTTAATCGGTGCGCCATCTACAGAAACCAGGTCTGCTAAGGAGCTAGATGCACCATCTCGAAGCACCACTAAACCACAGGCATTAGCTGTGACCCGCCGAGTCGAGGTAGCTCCAGGGTAGGAAATCGACAAACGCTCTCCAGGTGTTCGGTTGGCCACGATCACCTGGGCCGAGCCATTGGAGCGCATCACTTTATGAACAGTATTACCGCTGTAGGTTTGCGCCATAGCTAGAGGCGAAAGAGCCGCAGCAGTTACTAATCCAACACCAGCGATAGCAAGAAATTTACGTTTTTTCATGTCAGTTAGCTGAGGAATCTACGTCGAAAGGACTGAAGGGAACACTGGACTAACCGTACTTTTTCAAAGCCGTTTTCAACGTCCGGCACACTATGGGATTGCATCTATGAAAACTGTGAAATTGCTGCCTGTTTTGGCCGTTGCTCTCAGTAGTCTTACGGGTTGCGCGGTGAGCAATATGGTTCAACGGGGAGAAACCCAGCGCTTTACCGAGCAGCAAACAGAATATTGGGCTGTTGAAACCATTGAGGATGGCAGCAATTTTGTGGGCCGCAGTGAGGGCAGCCAGGAGCCGATCCGGCTATGCGGCATCGCGGCTCTTGGTTTAGACCACCCTCTTCGGGAATCGACCAAGACAAAGCTTGAGCAGCTCCTAGGCCAAAGCTCTGACGGCATAGTAGGAGTTGTGCCAGTGGGGCGTGACTCGGCAGGTTATCTAGTGGCTGAGGTCTTCGTGCCGACCGATAAGGGAGAAGAGATCCACGTCAACAGCCGGATGGTCTTGGATGGGTTAGCTTACGTTGACGTAGCGGTGAATGACTGCCCCAATAGCGTAGTGATTGCAGGGGCTGAAGACCAGGCCAAGGAGGCAGGGGTAGGGGTGTGGCAGGAGGCTGAGGCTAGCGAATGACAACTTCAGACAATTCAACTCCAGAGCGCATTGTCCGGTTTACCGTTGATATGCCTGAGACTTGGCATGAGCAGCTATCTCAGGCCGCAGGCAGGTTTGGAAAGAAGAAGGCCATGCTTGTACGGCTGGCGATCGCGCAACTGTAGGGCTGCTGCGATGGGCCTTGTGGTCGCTAGTGGATCGATGAAGTTGTAAACTAGATCAACCAGTACTTCTGGTATTGGAAGGGTGGCCGAGTGGTTTATGGCACCCGTCTTAAAAACGGGCGATGCGAAAGCATCCGGGGGTTCGAATCCCCCTCCTTAATCTCACAATTAAACAGGTCTAAAACAAATCAGAACCTAGTGTTCGTGATTAGCTTCTGCCTGCAAGTTTGCAGAACATGCAGGCTAAACATCCGAATGTAAAAACATATACAGATAATACGCTTATCTGTGATGAATACATGTTTAGGGATGAGATTTGGGCAAAAACAAAGGTTGAGGCCAAGGCAAAAATTAAACACATGCTGGCGATCACATTCTTTTGGTGCTTAGGAATTTGACGCCGCCAAATATCACCTATTGATTCCGCTACAAGTGTGGCTGAAATAAAGACAAGCTCCCCATTGGGAGATGCGTTTTCAGCGAGATCAAGCCAGCTCTGGATTGGATAGCCTCTGTGAGCAGAGACCATAAGCAACCTGGCAGCAACTGGAACTAAAGCGATGAGTACCGTGGGGAAGACCCATTCCATGATTCGGTCTACTTTATTGTTGAGATTGATGGATCGTCGGGTCATTTGGTAAATACTCTTGTAACGATTTGAAAACTGGTCGATAGTTCGTTTGAACTACTTTAGTTTCATCTTTCGTAATGCGATCATCCAAATATGGCGTAATAACCGAACAAACTACCCAAATCGCGCTATATCTACAAGCGCGGCTCTAGGCGCGATCGCGTGACTGTAAGCGGGGTAATCCGAATAAAAATTGACGTCTTGATACTGCTTAGTGGATTTAAAGCCATCTTCTAGTGGACGCCCTCGGACATAACCCTCGCCATGCTCTAAGTCATCATTCACACGGTTCTGAAAGAGTTTAGAGAAGCTGCTACTTCCAATCGTGATTTAGACGATCGGTTTGAGAACCTGATGTTAGTCGATTCACAAATGACCCTCACGACTAGTCATGTGACCCCGTCTCTACCGTTAATCTGGTAAAACGTCACATACGCAGGGTTTTGATTGGGTACGCTCAGGAAGGCATATGAGCAGTGTGAGTAACAGCCGTGAAATACTTCAACCCCAAAACTATGAAACCGGACCCAAACCAGTTTCATGAGGCTGTAAGGAATAAAATCAGCGAAACTGGTCAGAAAAGCGTCGCCTACGGGGCAGTGAGGAATCTATTTGAGCAGGCTAACTCTCTTTACAAAAAGCTTGACTTTTTGACAGCTTCCAACATTGCCCACTTCAAAGACACCGGCAAGTATCTAACGGAGCGCCAGGAGAAAGATGCGATCGCTCTCACAGCCCTATATGCGAGAGACCTCAAAACCCAGTTTATCCATGAACTGGTGCAGCAAGACACCACGATCAGCGACCAAGAACGCCTGGTGTTAGAGATGGCGCTGGATATCTACAAAGCCACTTGCGAAGCCAATTACAGCGCACTGGGTAACCCGCGATGGATTGATGATTAAATCGCAAGTTACATGGCTGGGTATAGTCTCTGAATTTAGTCGCAGCGGTGAACTGTCTTCAATAAGTTCTAGGGCGTAAGTTTCCCTAGCTCTGAAACCTTGCAGGTGCAGTAAAACTCCAGGCCAGTGATGGTGTTTTCCCAAACGTTGACCCATTGCTCTGAGGCAAGCTGACATGCTTGATCACTCCAAATACCCCGCATCTGCATTGTCGGACATTATGGGGCAAGACAAGCTACGAGAACTGGCGGTCGCCCTGGTGGTTCGCGTCCGCCAGAACGCTTCTACCAATTGGAACCTGAAGGAGAGCATTCGCGCCCGCATGAAAGTTATGGTTGAACGCCTCTTGCGGCACTATGGCTACCCGCCTGATATGCAGGCTCTAGCGATCGAGCTAGTGCTGGAGCAGGCGAAGGTGTTTACAGAATTTGAGGTAGAGAACAGCCGTTGATGGTCAATTAGCTGTGGCTTGGATTTTTCAGAGCCCAAATAGCTGCATAGCTGTCTTGGCTAAGACAGCTTTTAAGACGGTAAGTGAAACATCCCCCGATTTTTCAGCTATCTGCTCTCTGGCTTTTTCCCACACAGTATCGCTTTTAGCATTTTCAATGAAGTCATGGCCGTCATTTAAGAGTCTATCAATGGCATAACCAACAACTATTGTCACTCCCATTTGGCTATTGCCTCTGGAGACTTCGGCATCGATAAACCTTGCTTCCTGCAATAGGCGAACATGCTCACCAATAACGTCTGGGCTGTATACATCAATTTCGATGTTGCTCAAAAAATGACCTATAGGTAGCGCTTCAACACGTAGCAGAATTTCTCTAATCAGCTCTAGGTCTCTCTTCATGACCGGAAGCAATCCCTACATCTAGTGTCTTAAGTTATGTAAAAGATCTCGCACAACACTACAGAGTAGTGTTCATGTTCTAGTGGTGTGGCTAGAATTGTTGTAATGTTTTCGATGGAGGTTATTTTATGGCTGGTTCCAATGGTCGGACAGTTTACCGCAGATCCTCAGATGACAAATGGGTAAATAAGAAGAACGGTAACTCGCAAGCGTCTAGCGTACATGATACTCAAAAGGATGCTAATGCAGCTGCTAAAGACATGCTAAAAAACTCTGGCGGCGGTGAGTTAATCACTAAGGGCAAGGATGGCAAAATCCGCAGTAAGGACACAATTGTCCCCGGAAATGATCCGCGTAGTATTAAAGATACAGAGCACTAAATTTGCTCTGAGCAAACTACACCCGCACCCCCGTTGGTTTCCCCGGCGAGCTTTTTATTGCTTGTTCACCCCACCTTTCCCAGTGCCCCCTCCAGGCGCTTAGCAAACACTGACCTGCGATCGCAGCCCAGCACCAGCACCTCGATCACCCTGGTCATAGCCATATAGAGCAACCGGGTTCCATCAGCTACACCATTACAGCGGTCTGGTGGATGACCCCGTTGGGGGTTAAAGAGATTTCATCTACTTACAGGCGTTCTGCCAAATAGGCTCTGAATCCAGCCATCTTGCCATTCTCATTCCAGCGCTCACTAAAGCGCTTGAGAAGTTCGATGCGGTGGGGTTCTCCGTCCTGAAGGGCTGGGGAAAAGCCTAATAGCTCACTCTGAGGACGCAGACTATTCCAGTCTTCTACATCAGGCTGCCACCATAGGACGCGACACATTCGGTGGTACCATCCCCCACCCTCATAAGCCTCGCAGTCCAACACCTCAACCAAGTGCGTGAGCTTGCCATTTTGTATTAGGGCAATCTGTTCGTCAGCTTCAATCTGATTGGCTTTGTCTGTGCGAAAGCCTAGGGGGAAGACAGTCACATGGTTGAAGTTAATGGCATTGGGCATTTCCTTAGAGGGTGTTTGAAAAGTTAGTGCTTGAGTAAAAAAGCTCACTCCGTATAGGTTGCAGATGGATGTCAGCAACGGCGGAGTGAGGCCATGAGTAAAGACTACCCCAGCAACTTAAGCCGAGACCAGTACGAGCTTCTGAGTGATTTACTGCCCGCCGCCAAACCCGGTGGACGACCCCGGAGCGTTGGTTTGTGGGAGATTCTCAACGCCATTATGTATTTACTGGTCGAGGGTGTGCAGTGGCGGGCGTTACCAGGAGACTTGCCGCCGTGGCCAACGGTGTACACCTACTTTCGTAACTGGCGTAAGGATGGCACCTGGATCGCCATTCATGACCATCTCCGGGAATGGGTGCGCATCGAACAAGACCGCCACGCCCAGCCGTCAGAGGCTGTGATTGATAGCCAAAGCGTCAAGAGTGCGGCCTTCGTGCATGAGGCGGTGGGCTTCGATGCGGGCAAAAAGATTAAAGGTCGCAAACGGTTCGCGACCGTCGATACGCTGGGACTGGTGTTGCGGGTGCTCGTCTCCGCCGCCAGTGTACCCGAGCGGGAGGGCGGTAAGCAGGTGCTAGCCCGAGTGAAGGATATGGGAGCGTCCATTGCCAGGCTAAATCTGATTTGGGCGGATGGGGGCTTTGACGGCCCTGCCTTCATGATGTGGGTAATGGATACCTGCCGCTGGATTGTCGAGGTCATCTTACGACCGCAGCAGACTAGAGGGTTTGTCCTGTTGAAGAAACGCTGGGTAGTCGAGCGTACCTTCGGATGGTTGATGGGGTGCCGACGCTTGGTGCGAGATTACGAACGCCTGCCGGAAACGTCAGAAACCCTCATCTACCTCGCCATGATCCGTATCATGGTCAGGCGGTTGGCATGATTTTTGACTCCGTTGGACTTTTCAAACATCCTCTTAATGCGATCGCGAGTATAAGCCCAACCGCTAGGGTCATGAATGACTTTGGCCCATTTCAGCTTTGAGAGGTCGATATGGCTCATGCTTGTGGCTTAGATAGGGTGTGCTGACAGGGTTGATATGCAGTTAAACAAGCTATATCGCTCAAGGTAATTCAAGACATGGAGAAGACAATGGGAGCGCTCCAGTGAAGGTCAGCCTTTTTATACCCATTCAGGCGCATGTGCTAAAAGATAATCCCTTAAGTTATCCTCTGCGCTTGGATGTCAGCCATCATGGTTCAACTGAGGAATAGGCCAAAACTGATTCTCAAGCTAAGACGGTTAGTGGGGCTCTATGCCAGGGCAGATGGTGTCGCAAGGCGGTTTGAATTCGGCTAATCTCGTTCATGAAGAAGTTGATGCTAAGCCTGTGGTGTTTCCTAGCTCACCTCCTCACTCTTTTCCTTGTCAAATCCCCTACCAGTATAGCTTTCTGCTCTCCTCAATCTGTTTTTGTTCCTGTACTTTGCTTGCCTAGAAACTTTAAGGCTTAGTGAATTTTGACTAATAAAAGGGCAAACTGATGTGTAAAGGTTGAAGCTAGTACATATCATCTCTCATCATACGAATTACTCTATGGATAATTTACACAAAATTCGAGAAGCAAAAAAAGGGTTAAGTAAAAACCTATCACTGATTCTCAAATCACTATGTTTGTCACCGCAACCAACTCAAAAGTTTAGCTCTAAAAAAAGTGCCTTGATTAACCTTAAGAGCAGAGGCCTTGTCGAATTTAATGACGAGCAAGCTTATTTGACAGAGCTAGGCCAGGCAGCTTGTGAATTATGGCAGTATCAAAATTGTACAGGTTTGGATTCAGCATCCAGTCCATATAACAAAGCAGAAGGAAAAATAACCCTTGTAGATAGAATAAGAGCTGAGGAGTTGGAAGAAACCAATAAATTTTTAGATCTTTACAAGCAAGGATTTAGTATTAAGAAGATAAGTGAGCGTTTCGGAATCAGTAGTAAACAAGTTAGAGAAACTCTCGACTCTAGTTTCTCCTTCTTTGAGTATATCAAGAAGACAAAAGAGGAACTGCCTTCGCGAAAAGAGGGTGTAAAGGAGGAGCTGCCTTCGCGAAAGGCTCAACTAAGCGCCCAAAAAATGGAAAGAAGCAATCAATACTTAGCTCTTTATAAACAAGGACTTAGTTATCAACAGATAGCTGATAAATTTAAAATCAGCAGAGAAAGGGTCAGGCAAGTGCTTAATCCTAACCCTAATTTTCATGAATATCTAAAACAAAAAGAAGAAAGAAAAATAGAGCATGAGAAGGAACAGCAAGAGCAAATAAAACGAAAGCAATTCTCCAAAAGCTTAGCAGCGATTTATCCAGAGCGAGTTGCTGAACTATGGGACTATGAGAAAAATGGAGATCTCAAACCCGAAGAAATTTTAGCGGGATCAACCATGCATTTTATATGGTTAAAGTGCCCTATTGATGGGTACTCTTGGAAGAAAAAACCAAACAATATTACCACTAGCTGGACAAGGAATGGGTCGAGTGGATGCCCAAAGTGCGCAGGTAAATTAAAAGAGCGAAAAATACAACCCCCACTGCAAGAAGCTTATACGGATCTGGTCAGCCAGTATTGGGACTATACTAAGAATTCAGAACTCGCTTTAGATCCAGAGAAACTTTCCCTTGGTAGCAATAGGAAAGCATGGTTTAAGTGCCCAGTTGACGGTAATGAATGGCAATCAAGTATAGTATCAACTGTCATCCAACAATGGTCAAAAGGCAACACTGGTTGTCGTATTTGTAATGGAACATTTGAGCGTCAGAGAGGTAAGTGGAAGCACCGAGAACCTGTAGCAATTGAATTTCCTGAGGAAGTAAAGAAATATTGGTTTTTTGAGGCTAATAACGCATTAGACCTTGACCCCAATGTGTTGACTATTGGCTCAAGCAAAGAAGCTTTCTTTAAATGTCCAATTGATGGGCATGAGTGGGTAACCTCTCTTGCTTGCATCAAAACCTCATGGAAAAAAGGAAATAGTGGTTGCCCAGCATGCCGAGGTTTTGTTGCCACAGATAACACATCAATAGTTGCGTTATACCCTGATTTTATCAACAAGTATTGGCACTTTAACAAAAATAATATTTTGGGCATAGATCCAAATAAGTTTACGAGAGGGTCTCAAAAAAAAGCATGGTTTAAGTGCCCATCTGACGGTTATGAATGGGAAAGTAGGATAGGCAGCATAACAAAAGGTTCCTGGTCAATAGGTAACAGTGGTTGCTCGCGTTGTGGTTCTGGATGGACTGTAGAAGCTATTCGACAATTTGTTGCTAGTTTAGAGAAATATATTCCAAATCTTACTCAAGCCGAACTATATAAAATTTTTGAGCAATCAGGTATTCTAAGTAGCAAAAATTCCGAAGGACTTAAAATTGTCAGGAGCATCATCAGGGGTAAGCTTTCTGGTCAAAAACTGCGTTCTTTCACTCAAGGAAAAACATCAATATCTGATGAAGTGCTAGTTGATGCTGACGATGTTTTCATAAATGATGCCGAGCTACAGGTAATTGATTCAGAAACAATCTCAGCTGATAACAATTCAAGATTTTCAAACAATGAGAAGGCTGATTTAGAAGAAGACAACTCTCCTTATGAACTACCTAAAGTTAAAGTTCAGAAGAGTTTAGAATTTTTGAGCAGTAATATTGTGGCTTCGGCTGACCAGGAAGCAGTTGATTTTTTTGTAGCTTCAAGACGTAACCGCATCTGGGCAGAAGTCTTCGAAGATGAGTCAGCAGTTGAAGGTATAGAAGATTTTACGGATGACGGTTATGGTCGTCAAGTCAGAGATGAGTTCCTTGACGAATACCATCAGGCACGAGATATGAATGTGCCTTCAGGTTGGGCATTTAGAATTGATGGGAAGATTACACCCCCAAATTTGATGCAGAAGCTGGCTGCGGTCAGGTTGAGAAACCAAAAGAGAATGTTAAATCTTTCGCTAACGGGAACCGGAAAAACAATTGGTGGAATCTTAAGTAGCCGAGTTATCGATGCTCGTCTCACAGTTATTATTTGTCCTTTAGACACTATTTCAAACTGGAATAGTGAAATCAAGCACGTTTTTCCAGATAGTTTAGTAACAATCAAGAATTTCAATCCCTATTGGAAAGAGATTAATCATGGGCATCATTACATTATCTTGAACCATGAGATGTTTCAACAACCTTCGGCAGCTACTCACATTCGGCAGTTGTTGAGCCAATTTCAAATCGATTTAGTTATTGTAGATGAGATCCATCGCTGTAAGCAAAGAAGTGACAGTCCGTCTAAACGTCGTCAGATGGTTCTAGCACTTATTTCAAATGCTGCTGAGCAAAACCCCAACCTCCACGTTTTAGGCATGAGTGCAACACCAGTAATCAATAATTTAAAGGAGGGAAAAAGCTTAGTTGAACTAGTAACAGGTCTAGAAAGAACGGATCTTAACGAAAAGGCAACCATCAATAACTGCATGCGACTGCATCAGGCTTTTGTTGCTCTTGGTATTAGGTCTAGAGTCAAGCCGAAAATTCAAATCAATCGAAAGACTATTCCTGTTGAATGCACCAATTTAGTTGACGAAATTCGACAGGAAGGTACTTCCATATTAAAAATGGAACAAATTCTTACTCGCGCTAGAATTCCTGTGATTCTTAAAGAGCTACGCCCGAAAACGATTATTTATACGCATTATGTTGAAGGCATTGTAGATCAGCTCAAAGAAGCAATCGAGGGAGCAGGCTGGACTGTCGGATTCCACATGGGCGGTAACAAGGGCGGTCGTAATGATTTCATTGATGGCTCTGTTGATATTTTGATCGCTAGCAGTGCAATGGCCACTGGTGTAGATGGTTTTCAAAGAGTTTGTGATCGCCTGATCCTAAATATTCCACCTTGGACAAGTGCGGAATTAGAACAACTTGAAGGTAGATTGAATAGACAGGGACAAGCCCATGATACTCTCTCAATCATTATGCCAGTAACTTATGGTGTAGATGATGGAGAACATTGGAGTTGGGATGAAGGCCGTTTAGCTCGTCTACAAAATAAGCAGACTGTAGCTGATGCTGCTGTCGATGGTGTAATGCCAGAAGGGCAGTTGCGAACGGAATCACAAGCATTTCGTGACCTTCGTAGTTGGCTTGAGCGGCTTAAAGCAGGCCCGCAAAAATCGTTTACAAGATCTAAAATTTTTATCCCACTCCCAGATCTTGGCCCTGTCGATGTTAATCGTCGTCACGCTCAGTACGGTGACTTTAGCCGTATGAATGCTCGATGGAATAACAGTTATAGTTATAATAACTTTGAGCGACTGCAAAAAAATCCTGAGGAGTGGATGCAATATCACACCCTTTATCAAAATGCCCGGCAGGATTGGCTAGTAACTCCTTACAAAGAAGCTATCAAGTGGCTTCAAAAGCGTTCTGATTTGGTAGTAGCCGACTTTGGTTGTGGAGAAGCCCTGATTGCCAAAGAAATTCTCGATCTACATACGATTCATAATTTTGATTTCATCGCTATTAACGATGCAGTTGTTGAGTGTGATATGTCCCGTGTCCCATTAGAAGATGGTTGTCTAGATGTTGCTATGTTCAATCTCTCACTGATGGGTTTAAATATTTCTGATTACATTCGAGAAGCAGCCCGGACCCTCAAGCTTGATGGACAACTCTTGATATACGAGGCAACTTCTCACTTCAAAGATCTCGAGGGCTTTGTCAAAGGGCTTGAGAAAGCCGGTTTTAAGACTATTGAGAGTACAGAAGTATGGAAGTTTAGATATATTCATGCTATCAAAGCAGAAAATGTCAAACTTTCAGAATTTGCAGTTAATCTCTAAATACGCAAGGCATAGTAACAGGTAAATTTAACAGCAAAAATGTGTATCAGCAGCCTCAGTACAAAGACAAGAGTTATAATGCCTGATTGAATTCAGAGCATCGCAAGAAGAGATTACAGAACGTGCACCGCAGAAAGTTACAGCCATTTCGTCAAAGGCTTTTGGGCGCAGAGCTAAGAGCCTTTGACGAAATGGGTTGATGTTGGTGCAGAGCCCAGTGAGCATAGCCCAATAGAAGGCCAAGGCCAGAAGCGCTGTCAGCTTGCTGAGGCGCTCAGGGTGGCAAAAATGAGTCGATTCGAGGTTTAAATCTCTTGGTTTTCAGCGCGACGAACAAGGTTTCAATGCTCCACCTCAAACGGTAATCCGCCAATGCTGTCTTCGGACAATAGTGGGTGGCTAGACTCAGGAATTCGCCATCCTTCAAACGGGTGGTCACGACATCTACTCGACGGTCACACACCTAACGCCTGCCAAACAGGATACGATGTTCGCCCTCTTTCAGGCTGGCAAAGTCCCGTTTGCCTCTTTGGTGACGTTTGCCAGAGCGAGAACTGATGGTGTCACTGTGGCGCAGTCTGAGCCGAAACGGCATGGCATTCGGCAGCATCAGGAAGCTACACCCTTCCTGCCCCACAAACTCTCGATCACCCGTCAGTCAATGAACCTCGTGGGAAACAGGTTGATCTGCTGCGATTAGGCGCCCAAGGTGTTCGCAGTTCCACCCGAGTAGGCCGTAGTTTCATTCCTGCCACTGCTCTACTACTGCGCTGAGAAGCTAAACATCTGCACCGCATAGATCTCTGTTCCCGTGGGTGATGCCACAATGCCATAGCCAAAGGTGGTGTAATGCGGAGTCAGCAGATTCTCCCGGTGGACAGGGCTCTCCATCCACCCCTGCTGGTATTCCTCGACCAATCCAAAGGAGAGTGCCACAGGTATAGTCCCCTTCTGCTGCATGATGTTCTCTCCTGCTCTAACTTGGCCTCTAGCTGCTATAAACCGAGCTGAAGGGTCTTGACCATCGGGGTTAACGTGGTCGTAGAACTGGCGGGCCAGCATGTCTTCTGCGTGTTTCTGAGCTACTTGGGAGAGCAGCGGATCTTCTACTAGCGGCGGCAGACCATTCGCCAGGCGATCGCGGTTCACCACCTCCAACGCCAGCGCTCTAAGTTCGGGCAGCGGCTGATTTCCCAAGCGAAAGTTCCACTGAGTTTGAGGTTGTCCAATCGCCCAACCAGGGCCACCCGCACCATTGCTTTGGAAGAACAACTGGTGAAGCTGCACTAGGGCATAGCTGCCAAACACCAGAGCAGAGAGAACCACTGCCCAATGGGGTTAGGTCGCAGGATAGCGGCGGCTTACGGATGGACTAGAACGACGGTGCTTTGACATCTGCCTTTAATCAAGTTGGTATTAACGGAGCAGATTTCGGTAGTAGGTATTCATGTGCTCGCGGGCTGCTGGATCAGATGGAAAACTACGGGTCGTGAAATCCATTCCTTGGCTCGATTTAATGCGTAGATAAACATCAGTGGCATTAACTCTCCAAACTTCCATCGTGTATCTCACGTTGCCACGATTGGCCTGATTGTTGAAGATTCGGCTGCCATCGGTCCTAATAGTGCTGGTCAAATACTCACAGGCTAATCCATCACTATCATCATCTACAGAAGATGGCGCGGTGCCCATTGCATAATGCCACTGGGCCTCTGGGTGAGTCGCAAAGGCAGAGCAGGTTGTGCCTGCATAGGAAGGTAAACTTTGAGCACTAACCGTAGCTCCACCTAGTAGCAAGAAACATAGAGGAGAAAGCTTTAGTGCTCGCAAGAATAGATTTTTCACTAGGGAAACTCATGAATTAAGGCACATTCATCGTTCCCTCTCTACTCAAGCAAAACCCATATTATTAAACTGGTTGGCACAGAAAATATCCCCACTTTATTTTCTATGCTGTTACAGCATTAGCGCTTCATAATTATTCCATCTCCACTATCAGCAAAATGCCGTTATCAAGGGGAGCAAAAAACAAAACCTCCAAGACCAGCGGCAGTCTCAGAGGTTGTAAATTTTGGGTGCAGATTGACTATGGGTAGTAATCCACCGTTGTCCGCCGTAGGTCTATAGTGCCCAGGTTGAGAGATGCGATTGCCTCTTTCAGCTCCACCGTGGACTACTTGAGCCACTGAAAGGCCCGCTCTAGCTCCGCCACCCCGTTCTCTGGAAACCAACGACCGTGGGCCAAAATAATCTTCTCGGGTGCCCAAGCTAACATCTGTTCGTAGCCTTTCCTCGCCTGAGCTTTACGGCCCCAAAACGTCATCCTTAAATCTAGGGGAGCCTTGCCGTTGGGGTCGGCTATACCAGCCAGGTGAATTAACCAGCGAAAGGTTTTGTCTATCTTGGTGGGTTCAACGTTTTCAATCAGGTCGGTCAAGATCAGCGTCTTGCTCTGCCGATGGAAGAACACCACTTCATCTAAGAATCGACTGCCGCGAACGATTGCCTGGTCAATTTCTATGGCCCACTGCGGCGGTGGCGCATCATCTAGGTCAGCGTGGAAAGTCGTTGGAATGTGCTGGCTGTCAGCCCGCTCTCGCACCCCTGGAGATGCCCAGGCAATCGCCTGGGGGTAGGCATCTACCCAGCTTTGGATGTGGGCATAGTGAATCTTGTTAGGCGATATCAGATGTTCGACAGGGCCAAGGTTGTCGATCTCGGCTTTGAGAGTAGGCGTTAGTTCTGTGGGGGAATGGCACCACAGCCCGCCGTTGCCTAGGCGTACAACCGTCATTCGAGTGGTGAAGGGAATAGCCATGCCGTACATCGACATCTTGACGATAGGGGCATCCACGATCCAGATGCCGTCATCAACAGGCTTAAGGGTGTTGATGGGTTCGTACAGCGTCAGCAGGTCTTTGACCATGGCCAGTCAAGGGATAGCGACCCTACCATTTTGAGGTCAGTCGCTAGACCTAGTAAAGACGACAGTGGCTGAAGTCGATCTCTGGCCCAGTGGAGCATTGCACTAAACCACGACCCGCTGCCAGGGCAAATTCACCAGTGGAGTAGGTTTCGCCATCAGTCAGGGCAGACAACTCTGGAGTGATCACCCAGCAGAAATATCCTGTGGCACGGCAGTGGGTAACAGCCACAATCCAGTCAGAAACGGCGATGAGTTGAACTAAAGAGTCTTCCACCACGTATTGACCCTCTTCCTAATTCCGGACTGGGGCTTAAATTCCAGTGATTCCGGTTGAGATAGATAACTACCTATTGCGATCTGGAACAAGTGTACTAAACTAAATCTCTGAAGACAACTGTTCTGGGGTTCAGGGGTCTTGTCCTACAGCACTGAGGCGACTATGGCGGCTAAGAAAGGCGGAAGCAAAGAGCAGACCGAAAAGGAAAAGGCGCTGACTCTGGTGCTCGGCCAAATTGAGCGCAACTTTGGCAAAGGGGCAATCATGCGCCTGGGCGATGCTTCTCGCATGAAGGTTGAAACCATTTCTACCGGGGCGCTGACCCTCGACCTGGCCCTGGGCGGTGGCTTACCCAAAGGGCGGGTGATTGAGATCTATGGCCCTGAGAGTTCGGGTAAAACAACGCTGGCTCTCCATGTCCTGGCTGAAGTACAAAAGCTGGGCGGTGTGGCCGCGATCGTTGATGCAGAACATGCCCTTGACCCTGTCTATGCCGCTGCCCTGGGGGTCAACGTCGATGAACTGCTGGTGTCCCAGCCCGACACTGGAGAGATGGGCTTGGAGGTGGTGGATCAGCTGGTGCGGTCTTCAGCTGTTGATCTAGTGGTAATAGACTCGGTTGCAGCGCTGGTGCCACGGGCTGAGATTGAGGGGGAGATGGGCGATGCCCACGTGGGCCTTCAAGCCCGACTGATGAGCCAGGCGTTAAGGAAGATCACCGGCAGCATTGGCAAGTCGCAATGTACGGTTATCTTTTTGAACCAGCTGCGCCAGAAAATCGGTATTTCCTATGGCAACCCCGAAGTCACGACTGGGGGCAATGCGCTGAAGTTCTATGCCTCAGTACGACTCGACATTCGCCGCATCCAAACGCTGAAGAAGGGCACTGAAGAGTACGGCATTCGCGCCAAGGTTAAAGTGGCTAAGAACAAGGTAGCCCCGCCCTTCCGCATTGGGGAATTTGATATTCTCTTTGGCCAAGGCATTTCCACAATGGGCTGTTTGATTGATCTAGCTGAGCAGCACGGGGTGCTGATCCGCAAAGGAGCTTGGTATAGCTACGAGGGCAACAACGTTGGCCAGGGGCGCGAGAACACCATCCAGCGGCTACAAGAGGATGCCGAGTTTGCCCAGAAGGTAGAAGCTCAGGTGCGCGAGAAATTAGAAATTGGTGGCGCTGCTGTAGAAGTCGCGGATGTCGAGATTGAGGTGGAGGCTGAAGAGGAAGCCGCTTATCTGGATGAGGACGAGTAAAGGCGTTTAGCCTCAAGTTCCCTGCTTAAAGAAAACCCCTGCTGTGGCTACTCAACAAGCTTGCAGCGGGGGCTTTTTAGTAAATGGCATCTACCTAAGCTTAAAATTCCCAGGGCAGAGATGGCGATCGATCGCTAGCAAGTTTATAGGCCATTCGTTGTAGAGCGGTTGAGCTGCCGACGGTAGCCACCTCTGCCAAGGGAATCCAGGCCAGGTCGTTAGATTCCTTAGAGACTATATAGCTCATAGATTTGGCCACGAGCAAAAACCGGATGTCGTAATGCATATGGGGCGGCTCTTTGGCACTGTTGATGGGATGGTGGCCGATGTCGAAGATGGTGGTTTGTAAAGGCTCAATTACCTGGATGCCCGATTCCTCCCTGGCTTCGCGCAGGGCTGCGGCTAACAGAGATTCATCCCCTTCGTCCACATGCCCCCCCACCTGAAGCCAGCGGTTAAACTTCCGGTGATGGGTCAGCAGCACATGGGATTTTGCGGCATTGACCACCCAGGCTGAGGCAGTGAGGTGTCCAACGTAGTTGTCTCGTTGCCAGAAGCGATCGTGTTCCTCCAGGAATGCCAGCGTGGCGACGATCGCCTGGGCCTCTGATGGGTTAAAGGGGGTGTGAAATGCGAGCGCTTGGGCGCAGATCTGGGGTTCGATCATCGTCTAAGGTAGGTGCTGGTTCAGGCACCTCTTAGAGGTGAGTCTGCACAGTCTAGTTGCTTAAGCGTGCCTAAGGGGAGGAAGCAATGCTCTTTCATAGCGGCTTTGCCAACGCTTGAGGATCAGCCTCAACAACTGCAATACGCCTAACGGCTTCGCCTCGCTCCCTCAGTAGCAGCATGTCTTGATCTGTACTATGATTCAGGCCAGAAACCAGGAACATAGGATAACCCCAACTCTGGGGCAGCATCAATAATGTTGTAGTCAACAAATCGCTGAGCCATTAACATCCAGCGTTCCATCTCTATAGTCCCTAGAGCTTCTGCCTCAATATTCATAAGCATGTAGTCAGAGATCAGTTTGAGAGAATCTATCTGGTAATTGAGGTCGTTGTACTTACTCTCTGTCTCGACGTAGTGGTCTACTATCACCTGAGCTCCAGCAGGAATATCATCTAAAACTTTTTGCCACCCCTCGAAAGTAGCTTTCAAGAACTGCTTCACTACATCCGGTTCTGAAGCCAGTAGGTCAGCATGGGCAAAAATCACCTGAGCATAAGCTTCATAACCATAGTCGCTCAGATTTAAAATGGCTGGTTCAATTCCAGAAGATGCTTTAAAGCCAATTGGCTCATCTACGGCGTAGCATTGAATTGCCGCAAACTCGCCCGACATTAGTAGATCATTCTTATTTTCGTAGGGAATTTCTACCACTTCGATATCGCCAGGAGCTAAATTGCTTACTCCCTGTACCAACTCCATCACCTGTAATCCATCAACGTGAACACCTACTTTTTTACCCACCAGATCAGCCAAGGTGTTAATTCCACTCTTCGGTAAAGACATCAGCGCTAAGGGAGATGCCTGAAACATGGAAGCGACTGCCCGGATTGGAGCACCATTCGCCTGAGCAGAAAGAATTAAATTTTGCTCAGCGCAACCAATGACCATTGGATTTTCCGCTACTTCGTCAGGGACGACCATACCCGATTCCCAAGGTTTCAAGGAAATTGCTAGGCCGCTGTCCTGATAAAGACCTAGATGATCTGCCATTAACAAACCAGCAAATTGCACATTAAATTTCCAGTCTAGCTGCATGGTCAACGGCAAAGCCGCACGACTAGGAATAGAAAAACCAGGCAGTAAATTACTAGCCCCAACACCTAACCCCAACATTCCCGCGTATTTGATGATCTGACGCCGTCTTAGACTCATAAGTCACCAATAACCTAATACAGGCCAAGAGCGTACTTCACCTTTCTTTACGCTTCTGTAGTCAGGTTAACTCTGTTAATTAATTAGATCGATTGCTCCGCCGATAGTCCCAGGGCATTACAGGATTGGGCTGATTCCAAAAGTTCAACCGCTGCTGCTGTGCCTGGGCCTCGGCGGCAAGTAGAGCATCGTCCGTATCGGGGCAACTGTTTAGATACTGTGTATAGACTGCCGCATAGCCTTCGCTGACTAGCTTCAGGTTTATGTTCTGGCCACCCGCATAGATCTCCGCCACCATGCGCCCATAGCGGTCTGTGTCGGCCTCGCGGAACTGAATGGTGGAACCTCTAGGGGTTAGCTGGCGCAGACGTTCGGTAGCCGTTGGCCCCCAGGGGGTTTGTGTTGTCTCTGGGGCGTCGATGCAGGCGAACCGGACTGTGATGTTCTGGCCCTGGTAGTCCATCCGCAGTGTGTCGCCATCGCCTACAGAACAACCGTGGCAGTGGGTAGGTTGGTGGGGGAGGGTCCTATGGCTACTCCCTGCTCCTGAGTCTCTACCACTGCCGTCGAGCAGCTACCGAGCGCTACTGTTAAGCCCACTGCCAAACCTGCGCGATACCAACCGTTCATAAAGGTAGACCAAATTCCATCTGTCCCAGAATACCCAAGGCAGTCTGACCATCCAGAAGAGCCCAAGCCAATGAGTAACCCCTTGTAGCCTAGTGAAACTTTATCTAGGGCAAGCAGGATAGTAGTGCTAATGGACACCAATTGACGCTGATGCTACAGCCCTCTCCTTCATTGACGAAGATAAAAATGGGTAGCGTTTTGGGGACCAAAGGATTTAACGTCGAGGTAGTAGTTTCCCACCTTTCTTAAGTCTGTGGAGACAAAGCCGCTATGGACATTCAAACAATTCAAGGCAACTCCGCTAGCGTGCTTCGATTGGCAGTACAGCAGTCTATGGAATCAGGCTGTGTTAATCTGGCTTGGCAAGCTGGCGTCAACTACTTCTTTTCCTATGGCATTGGAGATAGCCCCATCATCAATGATTCGAAGCAGCTATTACGGCAGCATAGAGAGTCTGTCATTGTGGCTACAGGGAGCGAGAAGCGAGAGATTAGCCATTGGCAAGAGTACGTTGAGCAGGTACAACAGACCCTCGATATCGACACAATAGACGTTCTCTTTGCCGAATATGTCTCCCCTAACGATGATTGGCAGCAGGTAAAGGCCCTGGCGGATCAGCTCTATCGTTGGAAATCTGAGGGGGTAATTCGGTATGTGGGTATGACAACCCATAATCGATCGATCGCCCAGCAGCTCATTCAAGAATCTCTCTGTGATGTTCTAATGCATCGCTACAACATGGCCCACCGCAAGGCTGAAGAAACCGTGTTCCCCATGGCAATGACCGCTGAAATCCCGGTCGTTGCCTTTACAAGCACTCGTTGGGGCACGCTCCTTCAAAAGCCTACAGACTGGCCTACTGCCCCGCCAGCAGCTTCTGATTGTTATCGCTTTGGATTGTACCAACCAGCTATTCGGTTAGTGCTAACGGCCCCCAAAACCCTCAAGTTATTGGAGGACAATCTTGTTGCCCTCACAGCTCCGCCCATGTCCGAACACGAAATTGCGCACTGGCGGCAGTTTGGAGATTTGGTCTATGGCAGTGGCCAAGACAGTTTTGAAACAAGCTGGCCATAGCTGAATCTCTCCTGGAATGACACTGGCTTTCTATGGCACCACTATGACCATCTCCTTTGACCGAGCAGCCGACTTCTACGACAACACCCGCACCCTGGCCCCGGAAGTGTCTGAACGGCTCACAGCAGAAATTCTGAGGTTGGGACGGGCTACCCCCGACACCACCTTCTTTGAGCCAGGAATTGGCACCGGGCGGATCGCTCTGCCTATAGTCGAGCGGGGCTATGCCTATACCGGGGTCGAGATCTCAGAGGCAATGATGGACAGGCTCAGGCAAAAGCTTGAGGGCAAAGCTCACCAGCTGACGTTGATCAATGCTGACGCTACAGCCCTTCCCTTGGACGACAACGCCTTCGATGTGGTGATCGCCCCCCACATCCTCCACCTGATCGCTGACTGGCAGAGGGCAATGGATGAGTTGCGCCGGGTGCTGAAGCCCGCTAGGGTGTTCATCTACTTCCACCACCCCACCAACAAGACCGCTGCCCGTGATGCCATTGGGCAGCAGTGGAGAGAGATTCTATCGAGCTATGGCTATGACTCTGGCTTTACTGGCGGGGTCACAGAGGACGTACTGGGGCGCTTGCAGGAACAGGGGGCTACGCTAGAAACGGTGGCGGTGGCGGACCTGTCCCGTGAGAGTACAGTGGACAGTCTTATGAGAGCCTACCGCGATCGCATCTACAGCAATATGTGGAGAGTGCCTAACGACATTTACCCCCAGGCGCTGGCTGACTTGGAAGACTGGGCCGCTCAGGAGTTTCCTAACACCGATGTACCCATGACCTCCCAGGACAACATCACGCTCACCGCCGCCTACCACTGGGCAAGCTAGAGAAGAAGCCCCTAACCTAGCTGTGAAGATTGTAATTTTGAAGCTACATACGCTCGATGCCAGGACACCAGGCCATTCATCGCTATCCCCAACAAAATGACGTACAGAAGCGAGAGAAACCGTACCTCTTTAACGTAGTACAGCCCAATAGCGATGATATCGATGACAATCCAGTAGAGCCAGCTTTCTATCCGTTTAACGGCCATCAACGCCATTGCTGTAAAGCTCATCACGGTTGTGACCGCATCAAGGATAGGAAAGGAAGCCGCTTCTGGAAACCACTGGGGAAGCCAAGTATGGATTTGTACCATAATTCCGCCAAGGGCTAGACCTAAACCTAATGTAATGCCCAGCGTTAGCAATCCATAGCGGCGGTGGCTATAAAGAAATCCTTCTGTGACATCCTGGGCTGGGCCTTTTCGGCTCCACCACCACCAGCCACAGACACTAGCCACCAAGTAATAGACCTGCTCTAAAGCATCGGAGTAGAGCTGGATTTGGTAGAACAGGCTCATGTAAAGCAGGACACTGATTATGCCTATGGGCCAGGTCAGCATATTCTTTCGGGCAATCAGCCACACTGACCCTAGATAAAGCAGGGTTCCAATCAGCTCGATGTAACTCATCGGATAGCCGAGGATGGTGAAGGCGATGGTATTGATGCTGAGAAAATTAGCCATTAGCAACCTGGAAGTGTTCTAGGAGGTTGTGGTACTTCTCAAGTTGAGCGAGTATCCCTTCCACGTATCCTATCCGGGTCTGTAAGTCGCCTCTCACTCTAAAAAATGGAATCTTACGCACCACTAGGTCACTGATGATTTGCTTCTGGAAGACGGATCTATTGCCTGCTCCAGAACGATCCCAAGTGTCGTCATAGGGAACATCTGTCTCACACAGAAACACCAGGTCGTAGCGCGAGGCACAGCGCTCCGCAAGATCGGTCAGGCGGGGCGTAGCGGTGCCGTGGTAGTAGAGCGAGAAACGGTAGGTGGTAAGAGCGTTGGTATCGGTAAAGAGGTACCGATTGGCCTGGGTCAGCTGCGCTTCTTCTCGTTCTCGGTGGCCCGTAGCAATCTCTTCAAGCTGCTCTAGGGATAATCGCCGCTCTACTTGATGGGTTTCCCAATATTCCCTGCCGTACTCTGGCATCCAAACAGTATTGTAGTGACGAGCTAGGGCTTCAGCTAGGGTAGTTTTGCCAGTGGAGGGTGCCCCCAAGAAGACGATATGGGTGATTAAATCTTGGTAGACCAGAGGATCTAAGAACTGGCGATATTGGTAAGGATTGGAACGGACTTGGGTGGCTGAGATGGGGACTGTAGTGCGGTTTGCCCAGGATGATTGGGGTGTCCAGTCTGCTAGGCGATTCACAGCACCTAACGCCTGACTCATGTGTTCTCCATAGAACTCTCTAGAGTAGAAGTGAGTCACACTGTTGCCCTGAAGCCGTTTCAGAATATAGGTTTCGTGGGCCTGCTTGATTTCAGGGGTATCACCTATCTCGGTTGGCCCATCCCAGGCTTCAATGACCTTTACCGTGGGATATAGCTGACGAATCCAGTTAGCCCTGATGGATAGCGGTACAGCAGTTGTTTCGGGGCAATCATAAATCATGACGATCACTTCATCCATCTCTGCTAAGGCCGTCTCAATTAGGAATTGATGGCCTTTGTGGAGGGGGGCAAACTTGCCGAGGGTGAGGCCACGGGTTGGCATAATGGCTAGAGGTCAATTAGAACTGCGTTGGCGTTCGCGAAGCGTCTCTTTCAGAGAAAGCCTCTCGTTTTGAGAATCGCGTTAGGGAAAACGGTTTAGGGTAGCAGTCTAGAACAGGGATTCCTGCTGAGTAACCTGCGCTACCTCATACCCTTCATCAACCGGCAGATTTGGCTGCTTAGCAGCGGCTACTGCCAACCGATCGCACCGCTCATTCTCCACATTGCCGCTATGGCCCTTGACCCAACGAAACTCGACTTGGTGCTGCTCACAGAGACTCAAAAGCTGCTGCCAAAGGTCAGCATTGACAGCTCTCTCTGTCTTGGTACGCATCCACCCCTTCGAGCGCCAACGCACTGCCCAGCCCTTCATGATGGCCTCAACGACATACTTAGAATCTGAGTAGATGGTTACAGCGCACTTGTGCTTTAGCGCTTGGAGGCCAGCGATCGCCGCCATCATCTCCATGCGGTTGTTTGTGGTCAGACGGTAGCCGCCTGATAGCTCCTTGCGGTGTTCACCATAAAGCAGCACTGTTCCATAGCCGCCAGGGCCAGGGTTGCCGGTGCAGGCTCCATCCGTGTAAATCGTGATGGGTTTGAGAGGTTGGGACATGGGCCTTCTGCCTTTAATAAACTGAGGATGCCCTTTCTCGTAAGAAGGACTATCGGCTCCAAAACAAGGGTATTGGGTCCTTTTCAGCAGGTTCTAAATTGGGATGGATTGTTGGCAAAATTGACTCAATTTGTAGCAACTCACTCAAGGCTGGTTGAGTGAGTCCAGGCATGGATACTCCAGCAATTTGACAAATTTGCAAATGCCTTTCGTCTATCTCAAACCCATGGGTGCCGCTCCAAGGCATCAGCATGAGACTGACACCACTACACTTAGTTCGCCAGCAAGCCCCGAATTTACTACGTCTGAATTCTACCCAGCGTAGATTAGTTGGCGTTTTCGTATTTGCTTTGAATGTGTTTCTTAAGAAGTTGACAGGTCTTGACTGGAACATAAACCGATACTTGATCTGAATGGTCAGCAGAGAACCCTTTTGGGGCGGTTCAATACCAAATACCACGACCCGATCTGCTATCCGCTGCAGGTTTCTCTGTAGCATTACCTCAGCCGGCATCAACTTCTTGGCAGGTACTCTCGTCTGGTTTAGCAGCGGGTGAAATTGCTCAATAAATAAGGCTTCATCCTCGTCTAACCGTTCAAGGCAATTGGTGTAATCAATCCAGGTTAGAAACACTGGAGACTTGCAATGGTGGTCCTGAAGCTGATTAAGGCGATGGTGGGCCTGTCCTTGCCAGCGAGTACGTAGATTGTTTGCCTGTCCAATATAAAGAACTCGCTGGTTAGCATCCAGGACAAAATAAATGGCAGGGCGCTCGGGTAACTGCTTGCGATCGCACAGGAGCAGCTTAGGAAGAGAAGTTAATGTGATACCTGAACTCATTGGGATCTCTGTTGCCAAGTTTGTAAGGCAAGGTCTACGAGATTCGAAAGAGAGCAATTCATCTCTTTATCAAGAAATGGCTTGTACACATCTGGAATCTTACTATAATTCCCTATTCCATGATTTAATCCTGGAAATCTCCATAGGTCTTTAGAGCGAGATGATTTTGGGCAATAAAGCAACCCTGTTACTGATTGCTCAAACTTATCTGTGCCTATCATCATCCTTAAGACAGAAGGCTTTCCACCTGGATGGGGAAGCCAAAAGAATCGCGCTAACTCACTATCAGTAAACCCAAAAGCTCCTGTCTTTTTAAGTTCACAGCAAGGTTTTGTTATCCCTCTACCATAAACAATTCGCTGTGGCTCGATAATCTCCTTTATACGCTTGTCAAATCCTAAAATTTTCTCGCGCAGCATCATGGTGGCATTGAACTCAGCGTCAGAGGCATGGCTTAGCCAGTTCAGCAGCTTGCGGGGTGGCTCAGGGATGGGAATTGCGGTTTGAAGAGAAGTTGACTCTTGCTGGATCAATAAAGGAATGATTGCCCCTTCCCTAGCCCCTATTAACTTTAGATACAAACAGTCAGCCTTGGCCTCAAGCTGAAAGCTCATCAACTCTATATCTAGAACACTGTATTTACAGTCGGTCAGCGTGTCCTGGTGAAAACTGGGGGTGATCGCAATCAAGCGAATTGGTTGTTCTAGATCAACCTCTTCAAATGAAGCATATTCCTTTAGCACATTGTAGTAGCGCGTGAGTTGCTGAACTACATAGCGATCCTCTACATTTTTCAGCTCAATGACAACCAATCGCTGCTGGTCGTCAAGGGCAAGAATGTCACAGATCTGACCTCGAATTTGAAACTGCCGTTTGAAAGGCTTTAAATTCAGCAACCTTGGTAGATTTTTCCAAACTATTTCCTCAAGCTCAAACTCGTTGCCAAACTGCCACTTATCTCCAATCTTGATGAGAGCCAACCTATTTAATTCCTTTCAAGATTAGAGAGAAGTTCTTTCCTTTGACTGTCTCAATCGCATCGGCTTTCTCCAACGCCTGAGCGACTACTCCTGTTACCCCAGCTATCAAATGCAGCTCATCCTGTGCCCTGGTCATGGCCACGTAGAGCTGTCGTCGTGCAAGCGATCGCGTATCCAAATCAGCATCAAAGCAGTCCTCAAACTGCTCGACCCAGAGAAGAAGCACCGCCTTAAATTCCAGGCCTAGGGACGACAACGTGGTGATGACTCTTACCCCCGGCTTGCGGGCACTGTAATTGACTTTGGTTTCCTGGCTCTCTGTGACCCAGTAGACCGGCAGGCCCAGGTCTTGCAAGTGTTGGAGCATGGAGTTAAACGAAGCCGTATCCTGCTTCGGCTTCTTACGGTAGAGGATGGCGATATCCGAGGGGCTGTAGCCTAGCATCACCAGACGCTGAACCTGCTCGACGGCGACATCTACAGCCCTGGCTTTAGTGCCTGCTTGGTAGAGGGTTGGTCGAGGTCCCTGGCGCAGGGCTGCTTCAGGCGTAACAGTGGGAAAGGTGGCATCGTCGGTCAGGTCTTGGTCAGTGTTCTTCACCACCGTCCACGCGGCTTCTAGGATCTCCTTGGTGTTGCGGTAGTTCTGAGCCAGCTTCATCGTGCGGCCCTGGGCCTTGATACCCACCGATTTCCAGGTGAATTTGGACCGTTTGTAGAGGCTTTGGTTGCCATCTGAGACAACCACTAGATCGCCGTTCTCTGGGTCTTTCAGTCCAGCCACACAGCACTCAAACCATTCGCGGGTGAAGGTGTGGGCCTCATCCACCAGAATAGAATCCCATCGTTCTGTTTCGGGCACTTGCTGGAGAGCCGCTAAAACCTTTCTACCCAGGAGAGCATCATAGGTGGCCTGGTCGCTTACATACGGAAGTCGGCCCAAGATTGACCTAGCCCAGTCGTGGAAGTGCATCACCTCGATGCGGTCTTTGTACTGGGGATTCATCGAGTCGCCGTGGAGTAGCGATCGCAGGTGGGCGGCCAGCGTGATGTTGAAGCACAAGATCAGGATGCGCTGGTCGAGCAGGCGGTTGGCAAGGACTTTGGCGCGGGCCAGTAGGATCAGGGTTTTGCCAGAGCCAGCTACCCCAGAGATCAGGCGGTGGCCGTCCTTCATATTGCGGGCAAGGCGCTCTTGGTCAATGTCGAGGGGCACCACTACGCTGCTGCCAACCGGGAGTTCAACACCCTCGGGCACACTGCTGGAGGTGACGGGCTTCTCTCTAATCACTGTCTCGGGATGCAAGCAGCCCTTAATCGTGTTTACCTGGTCTACAGTCAGCGCCGGGGAGTCAAAGTAGACCTTAAACATATCCCGCAGCCGCTGCACTAGCATTTCTGAGGTGTAGTTCTCCCACTCCAATAGCTCATCTCTATAGGCTACTTGGGGCTGCTGGAGGAAGTTGTAGATATTCTCCTCATGGGCTTGGGGTTCGTTGATGTTGCTCATCACAGCAGCGGTGCCCACCGGGAAGACTAGCTTGCCCTCATAGTTGCCACTGGGCTGGCGGAGGATGGGGTAGCCCTTGAAGCGTTCAGCAGCGGTGCAGAAATAGTTGTGGGCTTGTCTAAGGGGAGATTGGTGGCTCTCTGTCGTCCCATACTTATCCTTGACTTTGAAGAATCGCTCTCCAGCCTCAATGATGTTTCCGGCATACCACCCCTTGACCTCAATGATCAGCAGGCCAAAGGTGGGGCCCAGAATGGTGAAGTCAGGGTAGAGGTTGCGTTGTAATCGCGGCTCGTACCAAACAGTGAAATCTTCTGGCAGTTTGTTCTTAAGGACATTGAGGAGGCGCTGTTCGCCCTGACTAGCAGTGGAGGGAATAGTTTCGGGGATGGTGAGAGCCATAGATGCTGAGATGAACCACTATGGTTAGTTATTCCCGGAACAGAAGCAAAGCCCAACGGGCACACCATAAGCACATCAAAAAGCCTACTCAGTTAAACCTCGGGTAACGGCAACCGCAACCAGATGGGTAGATGATCGCTCACCTCATGTTCAAATTTGCTATAAAACTCTTTCTTCTCTGGGCTAGTTAAGCTTCCACTAGGCGGTAGCCCAAGGGCTTCACGAAACAGTTCTACAAAATTCACGACACCATAGTCTGGGCCTTGAGGTGGTTCAGGTCCCATCTCTGAGTTTTTGTCATAAGAGGGCAGGCGTGTATCATGGCTGAACAAACCAATCTGGTCAAAAGTCTCACTTAAACGCGCATTGGTGCGGAACGGTTCAGTTAAGCCTTTGTGTACATCCAAAAATGGAAAATTGACGTTAGTACTCTTGCCAGCATCCTGCATTTCCTGATTGAAGGTTTTGATGTGTTTCTCTATTTGAGGCCTATCCTTTTTGGGATTGCCAAAGCTTAAGTTAAGGTCGCCCATCAAGATATAGTTAGAGAAATAAGCATTATCTTGCTCCTGAACTCGGCCTATAATCCATTCCATCAATGCATCAAATTCTTGACGGCGATCCTCAAGAGAAGTACCAAAATACAGGTGAGCATTGATAGCCATAATTTGATAGGGCTTTGTCTCAGGGTGGCCTACTATTTCGAAGCTGGCACAAAAGGGCTGTCGAATGAACGTCAAGAACACAGGTATTTGCACTTTTGGTGCTTTGGGTTCAGAGCCAGTAGGATTTGCTTGCCAAGCTTCCCGAGCCTGAAGGTAGTCTAGATAAGGCTTAGCCGTTTCGACCAAAACCTTGTAGTGATCAACGATGGTTGATAGAAGTTTGGTGCGGTCATAGGAGACATCAGAAATGATGTTGCCCCGACGAATAAGGTTCCGATTGTAGATAAACCCTAGACGTTCACCTAGTCCTTGTTCACCAGGGAATTGCCCAGTCTTATCGGAAACAATAGCGTCATATTCAGGCCCCATCAAGCTTACTAGCTTGTCAAAGCCTTCCAAATCGCCCATAATCTCCTGGACAGATAGCAGATCAAAGCGCCTACAAATGTTTGCAAGGAAATTCCAAGTATTTGTGCTTCGACTGCTTACGCTACCTAGCTTACGGATATTAAAAGACCCTAGTACAGCAGAGCCGTAAGTGCGCTGAGGAATACCGTATTTATAGGGGTCGCTCTCTAGCAGAGCATTGATCTTTGCCCACTCATCAGCAGTCAAATCAGCCATCAGTGAGACCTTTAGGATAAATCTATATTTTAAGGATAGTGGCTTTGTCAGAATTAGGATTCGAGCCACTTGTGCTTAACTAATATTTATTGGTTAAGTTTCCACAGCTTTCCTCCAGCCGTCACTTGATCGGCCACCACCTTGCCTTCTAAAGACTTCAAAATAACTCTGGTCGATTCCTGATACAACTCGGCCAGGTTGGCAATTGCCCCCACGCTCTGCCCTTCCAACTCATTACAGTAGTTCAATACCTTGAGGACCATACGCTGGGGCGCGATCGCACTCTACTCCTATTAAGGTTTCGCTATAGGCTGCAAGTTAAGGAAGCGGCTATCCTTCGTTGGGATTTGAGCATATTTGACGCTGGGGCTATTAGCGTCAAGCGGCTGAAGCGAGGTGAAAATAGAGTTCATCGGCTGCAGGATGATGAACTCAAAGCAATGGGGGCATTGAGAGAGATAGCCGAAGAGCTTCCATTTATTTGCGAGTGAACAGGGGGCAAAGCTCAGCACCGATGCGATCGCCAACTGCGCCCGGGCTGAGCAGTTGGCTCAGTTACCCTACCTGTCCATCCCCACATGCTAGGACATAGCTGTGGCTATCATTTGGCCGAGCAGGGTATGCCAACCCGCGACATTCAGGTATACCTGGGGCACAAGAATATTCAGCACACGGTGAGGTACACAGCGGCGAACCTAGGCGGTTCGACAAGATTCAGTGGTAGCCGATCCATTAATCAGACTAAGTCTTGCAAGTTTGTATTAACGCAAAAGACCAATTAACCCACCCACAGCAAACCCGGCGATGCCACCAATCTGTGCTCCTAATACTGCTCCACCAACAGATAATGCCGGTACAGCAAGTGCACAAGCACCTGCTGTAACAACGGCGCAAACTACTCCGCCTCCACCACCAACGAATGCACCTACATAACCACCAATAACAGTCCCAGTTGCCAAGCCGATCGCTAAACTTTCAGCCGTTTTATCTACCTCATTAGGCTCTAATTCATTAGCTAGAAAGTCTGGCAAACCAAAAGGATTATTTGATGGTTCTGGACTAGAAATAGGGTTTTCCTCCGTTACTGGAGAAACTGGTAAGGGAAGGACTGGCCGACCTGGGTTATTAGGTTGAATAGTTCCGGGAAAACCTTGCTCTACTTGCTCAACAATAGGTTTAACTTGCTCTACTACCGTTTCCACTACTGTGGAAATGACAGGTACTCTTTCTAACCTAGGAATTTGGACAACTTGAGCTATCCCCGTATATTCCCAAGACACTGTTGCAGGTTGTCCTAAAATATCACCTGATTCCTGAAAAGAGGCATTGAGTTCTAGCTCATATATGAAGCCTGGGATCCCAAGCCCTACAGCAGGCTTAATATTGAGTGGAATAGATAGCAAACTTTTATTGGGTTGAACTACTCCAATACTCGGATCTGGAATTATTGGAACAAAAACGGAAGGTTCTGTCAACGGTTTTATAAAAGGGTCAGAAAAAACATCATTCACGCTCAGCAATAACGGAGAGTCAGGATTAGTTTGAAAATCAATGCTTACCCTTAGGTTGTCATCTGTTACCATCGCTACGCCAGTGTCCCAAATGAACCTAGTGCTCTCAAAGACGCTGGAGCTTTCGAAGACTGGGATTTGGGTTTGAATGCTAAAAAGGTCACCTAAGGGATTTGCGTTTCCAGGGTCTGGAATACCGAATGATGGGTTTATACCTGGCTTGCTTTCTAGACTTATCTTTCCTGTATTTATAAAAGGATTACCGTCAATGGGTAGATAGACAGTGTTTCCAGGTCGTAATCCTCTTGCTTCTTGAGCAGAAAAGCTTGTGCCATCTTCCTTTCTTATCTCCTGCCATCTGAAGGGATTGCTGAGATAACTAAGGGCAAGAGTCCATAACGTATCTCCGTCCTGAATAACGTATGGTTGCCATTTCCCAACAAGCAAAAAGTCGTTGGTTAGGGGTGATTGAGGGAACGGTCTTGGATTGATAGGAGCAAGGCTATCGCCATCCCCATGATTGCCTGGCGTACCGTCAGGTACTGGGAGATATACAGGTGTGCCAATAGGGATGCGGCGTGCCTCAAAGTCAGTAAAATTTGTACCATCCGCCTCGAATATACTTACCCACTGATTGGCATCACCGTAATACGTTTGTGCTATTTCGTAGAGGGTGTCGCCATCTTGCATGCCATGAATGACATATTGGCCTTGTGGAAGAGTGTTAGGGATTACACCAGAGTCAATGCCATAACTGGGGACTTGAAAAATCGGCAAACTACTTACAGTCAGGGACTGTACTGGAATTAACTGTTCCATGGCTCTTCCCTTACTGAAACCTGATTGTGGGAAAATATACACTAAGTGACAAAGATTTGTCGTGGTACTTTGCTACTACTTTCGGTACTAAGCAGCTGCGCCATCGTGAGTTGATGGACGATTGGGGCCAAACTGATTTGTTGAGGGGATTATCAGAATCTGGCCAGGTTGCGGGCTTCTGCTACTTCTTCTACTAGACCAGCTACCGCTACAGACAAACTTTCAGAAAAGCCAAAGCCTATTTGAACCGTAGCAAACCGTAGGGCCACATCCTCGCATAGCACTTCAATAAGAGGCTTTGAAGCCCCATAGCTCAGGTAAGTTTTCTCCAGGTGAGGGGTGGCCACTGCGAGTCGCTCAGCCGTAGGCAGTCGATCACGCTTCTTGTGAGAGTTGAAGTCTGGATCAGATGGCACCAGATTCCACAGCTCATTGGTTGGGTAGACCGCTATCGGCAGGATGTGGTCGAGGTCGTAGTTAATGCCCTGGGCAATACGCTTCTCAGTCCAGGGGCAGGTAAAGGCGGTGCCTTCCATGAGCAGGATGTCGATTTGGTTACGCTCCCAGGTCAGCGGGCGGCGGTTGTCAGGGCGAGAGGTGAGCAGGCCGTAGATGTACCCCCTATCGTGGTTGCTCACTCTGCCACTGAATAGGCACCATTCATGGATACAGAGGGCTTCGACCCAGAGCGACATCTGGCGGAACGTGGCCCAGAGGTCGAGGGGAATGATTAGGCAGCGGTCTTGTACCCTTGTCCCCGGCACCGACACAGTCCGGCTAGCCACCTGGTTATAGGCTTGGGGCTTTTCAAAGATGCTCCACTCACCGGGGCCAGCATAGCGGATTGGCATCTCAATGGTTTTGGCGATCGCAGTAATAGCAGCCTGGTAAGCGCCAATTAGCGGTTGGGGGTAACGCTGGTGTTTACGGGGCGATCGCAGTTCATTGATGAGGAAAAAGCCATCGGCGGGATTCTTTAGCCCCCCAATGCCCAGCTCCCACTGTCGCCTGAGTTCAGTAAGGGCCGGTCTAAAAGCCATGTCATTGATGGTCTGCCCCTGGCGCTGTGCCCGCTGCCCTTGCTGGATGGGGTTATCGGGGTCTACGAAGGGCCAGTAGTAGGCGATCCAGAACTCGGCCAGCAGCTTGAGGGGCACTGCGACATCGCTCTGATAGGTTCTCAGATCGGGGTAGGTCAGCACCACATCATTAATAGCCCGCAGCAGCGCGATCTTGTAGCTCGTTATTTTTGTATCGTGCTTGAGGATGGTACTAATGACTTTATCTGAGGTGATCAATGTCATCAGACTTTCCTGGCCTTGATCAGCCATATCCTTCTCTTTTGCTGGTGGCTACCGACCTCTGCCATGACTAATATAAACTCTGGATATTTACCTTGAAGTTAGCCAGTTCCGTGGCAGTAGCTAACTCAAACGGCCAAACTTTCATTTGGCCTAATGTGAGCTTAGTCTAAAATCTTCCATCAGTTTTCTGAATCATCTTCAAGATATTCTGTTAATGCCGTAGCAACTTTTCCTCTGGCATCAACTCCTCTAATAAATCATAAGGATCTATATTTAGTCTTTCCCAATCTTGGTTGAGTTCATCCCATAATTTCTTGATTGCTGGAGGATAGTTCTCTGGTGAATCTTGGTAAACTCGACCAATATGTCGCATCAGGTTAAAGCAAATAGTTGCCTGACCTGCTACGGTTACATCTGCTAGCTGCTGAGGTTTATCAAACCATAGAGTAGTAGGCATTGCTGCCGCATTCTCAGCGACCTGCTTTAACTTTGAGCTGAGGGGCGTTACCCCAGGAAGACTTACATTAGGTTTCACTAGCCGATCAATCCGGTTCAAAATAAGCTTTCCTTGGTATCTTTTATCGCTATATGCCCGAGTGAAAATCAATGCTTTAATACGATCCATAAAAACAGCACTGGTTAGCGCTAGTAAAGATGTCATGCGTAACTCTACTAAATATAAGAATTCATCTACCTTTAACAGTTTCAGATCTTGCCATCCTGCTAATCCTGTCTGGGGTATACGTGGCAATAACTGGTTTTTGATTAACCCTCGTCCCCACCAAAGACTAGCGATGACTCCAAAAACTAAAATCAGTGGCATTAATACCGAAAAGAAATGCTGCCAAAAGATAAATGTCCCCTGTTGGATTTCCCTCCAAAGCTCATAACTGACTGATGCCACCGTTAAGATGCAAACGAGTAGGAAAAAACGGATAAACCAGTCTAATTGCCCCAAGGTTAAATTGCCAGATGGCTTGTTATTTTGGGGATACTCATACAAATTATCCTGAGGCGAATCTACATCTGAAATAATAAATATTCCCAAGGATTCAGAATCTTTTCGATCATCAGACAAGATCAAACTATCAATTCCTTGGTTGTCGAAAATGCCACCATCCATCAACGCTAAAGAGTGAAACTGCCCATTTTCGCCAACAGCATTCTTCACCCTAGGAGGAATCTGATTGTTGGGCCAGGCAAAATCTTGAGGAAATTCTAGTGGTTCAAACCCACCAGGAAAACAAGATGAGGCTGCCACAATATCAGCTAGTCGAATTTCTTTTGCAGCATCTTTAGGAATAGACACATTGCCATTACCTATACGAGCACGGCCATTAGCGCTTTTTTGAAACCTAAAAGCTACACCAGTTCGAAACTCAGTTGTATTAAATGAAATTTCCTTAACCGAAATCTCTGAGTCAAGAATTTTTCCTAAAGTGTATGGGTGTCCTTGAGGGGACTTTAGAAAAGTGTCGGCATAGACATTCGCCATCGATAATATCAGCTTTGGCTGACCTGAAGGCACTCTACTAGGGCCTTGGCTTAAATCTGCCAATCCAGCTTTAAATAGATTCTGATCACGGAGAAAGCGATAGAAGTTTTGGAAGAATTCAAGAAATCCAATTCCCTCCACCAATGACAAGATATATTTTGATCCTGTGAATGTTCCCCCTGATACTGTGGATAGCCTAGATAACTGAGTAAGTAGCTTAATGCGCTCAAGATAGGCTAAGGTTCCAAGATGAAACGCTGCTGCACGGTAGCCGCCCCCTGATAAAGCTAACCCAATTGGAACCTGAGATAAATCTTTGGGTGTTTCTTCTGGAAGCGGCTTGAAATCTAGAGGTGTTGTTGTCATACAGTTTTATTCCTCACGCCAATAGATCCTGTTCTAGTACCATAGAGCACTTTTCATAGCTCAACACTTAGAATGATTTTTAATAGGCAGACAGGAAACGGTAAGATTAAGAGCTCAAGCCCTGTTCCACAATCGTTTAGCCTACGAAAAAATAAGAATTTAAGCGCTTGCCCGAAAGAGTATCCGGGCTATTAATAGTCCTTAAGGAACGTCTCACGGGGCAGTCTTATTGCTAGATCGCGCTTCGCCTGCCCAACCCTCAAGCTAGAAATCTCCCCCTGTGGGTCGTATATCTTGGTGAGAAATACTCTGACCGCATTGACCAAGTGGGCTTGAGGCCCATCGCGCCAAACTTGACGGCATCAGGGCTCAGTTTGATGACTTGATCTGAGGCAATGAGCGTCATCGGTCTTTCCTAGCCTTTATCAACCACACCCCTCTCTCCTGCTGGTGCCCACCAACCTCTGCTGTGATTGGCATGGGCTCTGAATATCTACTGTGAGCGATTTTAATGTCTTGGGGTTGGCTTACTTCAGCACTCCAGCCATAACCTTTCAGAAGTTGCTGGGGCTCGTCGCAGCCAAATTGCCAGTGGCGAACTACTCGCCCCCGGTTGGCGTTCTCGGCACTCTGGGCTGCCAGTATTGAACCACTTTTTACCGCATCCATACCTAGAACACTACCGGGGCAGCTCAACGCTGCAACAGTCCTCAGTAGAGAGTGGGCTGAAGGTTCTGGCAAGTACATGACAACGCCTTCGAGAATCCAGATAATAGGACTCTCTTGCCTCAAACCTGCCTTTAGTAGCCGAGCGATCCAACCTGTCTGAAAATTTTCCAAATCACCAGCAATCATGTGGTGACGACAGTTCGGCTTAATGCTCCCTAGGGCATTGCCCTTGTAGTTTAGAACCCCTGGCATATCGACTTCATAAAACCTGGTAGCGGGTGGCCAAGGCAACCGATAGGCTCGGGTATCAAGTCCTGAGCCCAGGATGACGACTTGAGGTTCAGAAAACTGGGGCAGAGTGGCCAGCACCAGGTCATCCAAAAAACGGGTCCGAATGGCGATGTAGCGAGTGCGCTTGGTGATGACCTCCTCCAGCGATCGCCCCTGCCTTTTGGCCACCTGTCGCCATTTAGCTAGCAGATTCTCGACTTCATCCCCAGCTAGGGTTGCGGCGTAGGGGTCATTGAATAGTGGAACAGAGAGGGACTGCTCAATGGCTCGCTTAGCCGCCACAATCTGGGCGGTGTAGGAGATGGGATCGATGGATGTAGACACGACACAGGAGAAGGGTTTGTAGCAGGTCTTTACAGTTTGGCTAAGTCTTGTCCTGTTTTCCCATAGGACAGGCTTGAGCCGTGGGTTGATTTTGCTCAAACCTCACTGCATATCCTTACTGCTCCCAAGAGAGCCAAAATAAATTTACTACCACAATTGATATTCCTAGAATGGCTCCAATTGCCATAACAAGTTGAGGTGCTTGCAGCAGAACAAGCACTGCTGCAAGAATTATGAGAGCAAGAGAGGTTTTGTCCATTGCTATAACGTAGTGTAGCAATCGGCGGAAAGGTATGCGTGATAACCCCTAAGGTGATGGTGCAGCTCGTCAGCTTGAGAATCCTGCTGATGACTTTATCTGAGGCGATGAGCGCCATGTAGGCTTGTCATGCTTAGCGCTCGCTCTACAGCCAGACCTTCTCTAGGGTTTCGCAAGTAATTCTTTCTTCTAAGACACAACTAACCATTGCCCCGGTGTAGATATCTAAGACGGCATCTGGTTTAATCTCAATAAATAGCCGCTGTCCAGGAAAAACGACTCGCTCAAAGTACCAATTTGGAATGTTTTCTATCCGCACCACCTGAAGCCTGCTAGTCGCGTTGACGTAAAGGTACTGGGCCGTCAGGGTGCCGGTACCATCTAATTGCTGCAGTGCTGCCATCACCGGAGCAGATAGGACTTGGGGGGAAAAAGTGGTCGAAGGCATGGGAGCAAGTCCTTGGGTGTGGCCAAACCCATCATCCCTAATTTTTTCCCTGGCTCTGGTGATAAACCCTGCTCCAAGTTGTGACTTGTTAGCCTCTTAGGTGTGATCCAGATCGCTTAAAACAAGGCTGTCTGCAGGACTGTCTTGTGGCCAAACCTTCACAGCCAGAATCTCCCCAATAGGTCATGTAGCGCTGGGAGAAATACTCTGACCGCATCGACCAGGTGGGCTTGAGTCCCATCGCCTCAAACTTGACAGCATCGGGTGGAGATAGATGCAGTAGTATCCCCATACTATCCTCTACAAAGATCAGTATCCTACTGTCCTGTGAGACAGTCTCGTTTGTTATGGCGAACAGCTCAAGACAGCATTGATAGGGCCAAACCCCTCTGAATCTGAATAGCCCACTAGCTCAGAGTAATAGCTAGGGTTTTGCAGCATGAGCTGACGAGCATCGTCCAGCCCAGTTTCATAGAAGGTAAGGATCCGATTTGAAGCGATCGCAGCTTGTACTTGGCCATTACCAAGATTGGTGGGGAATTGCTCAAATAAGAATGTCGTGCTGCCGTCCTCTTCTGTAATGGTCAGGTAAGACTGCATGCCCAGGGGATTGGGTAAACCCAACTCAGGGTCAAACTGGCACGTTTGAGTCGGTTCCGCCTTAGCTATAGTGCTCAACGCCAGCAAAGTCGCTGCTGCAAGACCCATAGCCACAAAATATTTCATGCTCAGCGCTCTTGTAGTGGTCAGTATAACTATGATCTGCGGCAGTGACTTAGGAGGTTGGCCTTACAACTTATAGCCAAAATTATCACCCTTCAGACAAGGCTCCTGTCACGTCCCGGATAAAGGATTCACGGGATTGTGAATTTGTTAGGAGATAGCCTGCGATAGCAGCCACTACCAGAGAGCTATCCTGGACTGTTGGGGAACGATCTACTACCAGCGACCCCCCGGTTAGTTGTACCTCTTGACCGGCCATCATATCGCCCTCGACCCGCATGAAGAAGTAGCAGTGGAGTTGTTGATCAGGTGTTAGTTGAGGTTCAGGCTTTGCTCGATGGCATCGCCGGGGACGGGAAAGCTCATTAGCTAAATAATTAAGTAATTTATTTAGACTTTTCGCTGCGGATCTGAAATCTCAGCATAGTTTTTACAAGAGTCCTATTAAGTTTTTACATCGTAGATATAGAGAACTTAGGATTTGCCTATAAAAGGATGTAGCTCTAGATACAAATTGTGCCTGCGAATTAACTTAGTGTGGTGGCTAGGTTGAAATAAAAAGTTAAGGGTTTTATATAGCTTCTGCATAGGGGCTTTTCAACACTAGTAAAAATAAAAAATAACGTCTCTAGGGTTCCGATTCAACCCTCTCTCATGTGAGAGAAGATTGAGTGCTGGTCCGAGAGAGACAAGTCAGCAGTTTAAACAGTATCTGCTGGCTCCACGGAGGGATAAAAGCCCGGGAGAGTTTGCGCTAGATGTGCAGCTTTCCTGGGCTTTCACATTAGTGCCCCAGTTAGTCTAAGCCAAGTGCTTAATGACTTTTCGAAGAAACTTCTAGTCTGATTAAATGAGGTGTATCTCAACTAGCTGAAATGGAGAACTAATCCATGTCCTTACCTACATTCGTAGAACCCGTCAACTTTAAATTGCCTAACGCAGCGCCGGGTAGCCTTGATGTGCAATGGATTCATGGTTCGGTTTCACCGAAACATAATACTGATCCAGATATTCAAATCCATTTTTATAACGAGCATACTGTCATCATGCGGCAGAATATGGCAGTGCATCCTGAGGCACCGTTCATGTTTCTGCTATTTGGCAACGATCGAGCCGTTCTGCTAGATACAGGTGCAACCCGGTCACCCGATTTTTTCCCGCTTCGGCCAACTGTCGATGGCTTGATAGATCAATGGTTGGCCAAGTATCCCCGCGATAATTATAGTCTTGTGGTTGCCCATACCCATCTGCACCGCGATCACTTTGAAGCAGATCCTCAGTTCTTTGATCGTCCCAATACGGTCATTGTGGGGAAGACCCTGGAGGCTACTGTTCAGTTCTATGGTTTCCAGCATTGGCCTCAGGACAAAGTCAGTTTTGATTTGGGTGGTCGGGTTCTCAAGGTAATGGCAACACCAGGTCATGAAGAAGCCGAGGTTTCTATTTATGACCCCTACACCCATCTTCTATTTACTGGGGATTTGGTATATCCGGGTCGGCTCTATATTCGCGATTGGGAGGCTTTCGCAAGCAGTATTGAGCGCATGATTGATTTTTGCAACACTCATCCCATCAGCCACATTCTGGGGTGCCATATCGAAATGTCGATATACCCCAAGTTGGATTACCTCATTCGCACCAGTTATCAGCCTTATGAAAGACCACTACAAATGACAGTGGCTCAGCTTCAGTCCATAGGGGAAGCCATCAAAGCTATCGACGATAAACCCGGCATCCATATTTTTGATGACTACATTATCTACAACGGTGTGCCTGATCGCTACTTCAGCTACGAAACCATGAACCCCGATGCTGAACTAGGCGATGTTTGCTGACCTAAAGCAATTAAAACTAGACATAAATTAGGGAGACTTCCTCATGAGCCATCGCCTACCGTTTCACCTTCGTCGTCGTACTGTCCTTAGAGGTTTGTTATCTGCGGGTGCTTTTGGCCTCACCTCTCAGTTTTGGACGGCTTGTTCCTCTGGAACGCCCGATTCATTGACGGACGCGGAAGCGACCAATGCTGATATTAAACCCATTACCGTTGGGTTTATCTATGTAGGCTCAAAAGGTGATTTCGGCTACAATCAAGCCCATGCTCAGGCTGCTGCCGCCATGGCTACCCAATTTCCTAATCTTAAGATCGTCGAGGAAGCCAGTATTCCTGAAACTACGGCGGTGCAGGAAACCATGCGCAGCATGATTGAGCAAGATGGGGCCACAATTATTTTTCCAACCTCTTGGGGCTATTTTGATCCCCACAGTTTGAAGCTGGCAGCCGAATTCCCGGATGTTCAATTCTTTCATCCGAATCATCCGCTCGATGACGACCATCCTCCCAATGTAGGATCCTACTTTAGCTCCTTAGTAGAACCCGCCTACTTAGCCGGAATGGTGGCAGCTAAAGCAACCCAAACCGGAAAACTGGGCCTAGTAGTACCAAAGTCTATTCCTGTTGTATTACAGGAAATGAACAGCTTTGTACTGGGTGCTCGCAGTATTAATCCTGACATTACAGCTGATGCTATTGTCACGGGCGATTGGGCTTTACCCATTAAAGAAGCAGAAGCCACTAATAGCCTGGTTGACCAGGGAGCAGATGTAATTATTACCCGAGTAGATAGCCCCAAAGTAGTGATCAACACGGCTAAAGACCGGGGAGTGTACTGTTGCGGCTACCACGTAAACCAAGCTGATCTAGCCCCCGACAACTTTTTGACCGGAGTGGAATGGAGCTGGCAGAAAGCTTATACTACCTATGCTGAAATGACTAAAGCAGGAAAAACGCTTATGAATGGTGGTATTCCTAAAGTATTGGCCGGAGGATTAAAGGAAGAATTCTCCAATATTTCACCCTATGGAGTCAAAGTTTCTGCAGATGCTAAAAGTACTGTGGACTCAGCTACAGGAAAGTTGGCAAGTGGTGAACTAGTGATTTTTGCGAGTGGCCTTAAGGACAATAAAGGAAATGTAGTAGTTCCGCAAGGGGATGCTTTCAAGCTGGGTGATCCTCGTCTGAATACGATTGATTGGTTCGTGGAAGGAATTCAATCGAGTTAACGAAGAGAACTTTCAGGAAAAGTAATCCAGAAGCTACGTAAGTCAGCGGGTTGAGGTTTTCAGCCCAAGTGCGGAGGGGGCTGCGAAAGCCATTTACAGCGTAGATCACCACCTCGATGCTGATGAGGCCAAAGGCGACCGCTGTCCACAGGGTAAGTTGATTCGTCAGGCCACAATACAGCAAAAACAAAATGGCGCTGAACGTCACCACAAAGACAACGGTGTGAAAAAGTTTGACCCAGGTTAGTAGCATGGCATGACCACTAAAGTCCCTACTCTCTAAGCCAGTAGGCTGACCCATTGGGGACTCTATCCACCAGACCTCGCTCAAAGAGTTCCCGACGCAGTAAGGCTGGATCGCCAAAGGTGTGGTGCTGGTTGAGGAGGGCATTAACCTCGCGTTCGGTATAGAGGACACCAGGCTCAAACTTAGTCGCTAAATACTCTAGAGCGAGCTGCTGAAAACGCCCCCGATTACGCCTAGAAGGCCACTTCTTAAGCCGTCCCTGCTCATCTAGATAACGTTCTAGCTCTAGTTCAATATCCACCTTCCAAGCTCAGGAATGGACTGCCCCATTCTAATGTTATCGGCAGGAGGGTTCATTAAAGTTGATTATCTTTCACGCTAAATACCGCTCTGCTGACCAATCTGGCGGGTTAGGAATAGTGTGGTAGCCCTGGTCAGCGGCCCTTCGATACCACACCAGCTCTGACACATGGAAGTCTACATAGCTGGGCACTATCAACCCCTTAGCGACGTACTCAGGATGAATGAATAGCTGCCCCTCATCGTCGTAGAGATGTAGCCTGACGTTGCGTGGCAGCTTATGGCGAGTATGGCTGAGGATTTCGACTACGACACCATAGCCATAGCGGCTCTGGTATGGGTCTTTGAGCTTCACCAGGTCGCCACAAGAAAGGTCTTGGGTTTTGGGCTTATACCAATTACACATGAGTGTGCGCCAAAATGGGAGTACTGCTAGTTCTTGAGGTGAAACGCATGGGACGCCCGTTCATCATTGAGATCGCAGAAAGCGAAGCGCAGTTGAAGAAGACGCTTCAACAGGCCCGTAGTGCTAGCCAAAAGGAACGGCTGCAAATGCTCTACTGGCTTAAATGCAACCAGGTGAGCAGCCGCAACGAACTGGCAGAGCGCCTAGGCCGTGATAAAGCGACCTTGACCCGGTGGCTTGACCGGTACAAACGGGGTGGTCTTGAGTCTCTGCTAGAAGTCGGTAAAGCCCCTGGCAAAGCCCCGGCTGTGAGTGGCCAAGCGCTAGCCCAACTGAAGCAACGCTTAGCCCAACGGCACGGCTTCGGGAGTTATGGTGAAGTGCAGCAGTGGCTCTTGGACGAGTTTGACTTGGACTTGAAGTACAGCACGGTGCATCAGTTGGTGCGCTACCGGCTCAACGCCAAACTGAAGGTGCCTAGACCCAAAAGCATCCAGCAATCCCCCCAGAACCAAGCGCACTTCAAAAAAAATATCGCTGGCGATGACGGCGTTACAGGGACTGTTCGGCCAGGGCAAGCGGTTGCGTTATCTGTGCCAGGATGAAACGCGTTTGGGTCTTAAAACCATAGCGGGTCGTCTGCTGACGGCTTGCGGGGTTAAACCCTGTGGTCCTAGCCAGTGGCAACGCGAAGCCTTCTATCTCTATGGTGTTGTTGAGCCGTTGAGCGGATTTAGTTTTTACTACGAGTTCTCCCACCTTGACAGCCTCTGTTTCCAGCATTTTCTAGATCTGCTCTCGACCGAACTCAACGATGACATTGTGCTGCTTCAACTCGACCGTTGTGCGGCGCATCGAGCGGGTACGCTACAGTGGCCGGAGAACATCATTCCCGTTTTTCAGCCCGCGCATTCGCCTGAGTTAAATCCAATCGAGCGAGTCTGGCAGGCGCTTAAGCGGCAATTACGTTGGCAGAATTGCCAGTCCCTTGATGAGTGGCGAGAACGTGTTGCGGCTGCCCTCGACGCCTTGACGCCGGAGCACATCATCTCCTTGACCTCCTTTGACTTCATCCTAGAAGCCCTGTTTAGCGCAGCTTTATAAGTAATTGGTATTAGTCATGGATCTTCTCCACTTTCCAGGCTGACTGGGAGCCGTTTTTCCCGGCTCTGGTGAAGCGAAAGCCGTAGCGCTCAAAGGTTGCCCCAGAGAGAGAAGTGAGGCTCAGGATCTCAGCTAATTCACTGGTGCTAGGTCGCCAGTCGTTGTCGGCGATCGCTTGAAGTTGCTCAAAACGAGAAAGAGGGTTCGGCAATGCTGGTGGTGCAACTGTGGGCTGTTGGTGGGCGATTCTCCCATGGAGAAGCTCCGCCAATGCAGCCACTAACGCCTGAAGCATCTCTAGCTGTCCTGCTACCTCGTGAGACTGTTCTAGGGTTGGGCTAGGCTGATGAATGAGGTACTGTCCTGCTGTCTCAAGGGACTGTCTTGTAGGTTGGCCTAGAATTTCAGCAGCAGCAGCCTCTAGCGTGTAGTCCTGCAAATCAGTTCGTGGATTCGATCCAGCAATGTGATCTGATCCGCCGTTACGTAGGCTTTGTTTTTGTCGCGCTTGACCGTCACAATACCCAGGGCATTGATGCGGTTGTAGATCTGAGAACGGGCAACTCCATAGCGGGCGGGCAAGCTCTTTAGAGGCAGTTCGTCCACTATGGAGCACTCTACTGGTTCTGTCATGGCTGGTGTTTTGTCTAGCTCAGACAGGACCATGGAAACCCTTGAGTTTCTTGATGTTCCCGCTGCATTGTCTGTTGTACTATCTTGCCACCATAGCCACGGTGACAGGATTTGTGAACTCCAGAACACTCTTGCTACAGTACAATCGAACTATCAAAAAACACACCAGCACCAGCCCTAGGAGCATCACTCTGGGGCTTTTTTGTAGACCAGTTGCCTAAGGCCCTGGGTTTAGTGATTCCAGCTACGCGACGGAGCCGTTGCAGTCTCTATAGTTCTCGATGGTGTGATCGAGATTACAAGTATGAATCGTGTTGTTTTAGCATTTGCTTCAAGTTTGGGCCTTTGGGCTACATTCGCAACTGGGGGTAAAGCTCAAGATGGGTTTCCGGTTTCTCCCAATGGTGTTAGAACGCTCGCGCCGGAGGGGGCGATTGCTCCGACTGGCACCTGGAACTTGGGGACTCGGGCTGGGGATTTTGTTTTTGTCGCTGGAATGCGCGGCATTGACCCGGCTACAAATACACTGGTGGCCGATGAGGAAGGCCGGGTGAGGCAAGCCTTCTTGAACATGCAGCTGATCGCTGAGTCTGAAGGAGCCAGCCTGCAAGATGCAGTTCGCATCGTGGTCTACGTGACGGACATGTACCGCTACCGTCCTATCGCCAACAAGATCCAGGCTGAGCTTTGGGGTGATGGCCCTTACCCACCCCGTACCATCGTCGAAGTGGATCGGCTAAACCAAGATGACATTTTCGAGGTCGAGGGGACATTCTACGCCCCGGAGGACTGACCAGTTGCCAACATTCTTCAAATCTCCCTAACCCACTCCCAGAAACTTTTCTGGGGGTTTATTTTTGTTTAGAGACTTTCCACTCCTGAATTGCTTTCTCAATGGCTTTTGCGGCGATATAAGCATCCTAAAAGTAAATGTCTGGGGTGCAGCATGAAAGAGAATCAGCCGATTACAGCGACCACTGTTCGTCCCTGACAAGCATTGGGGGCGATCGCAGCCTGTACCGTTTTACTAATGGCTACTACCTTCATCCTCTATGAGGGCAATATCGTTACCAGCTCTGGCGGGCTGATGGCATCTGGTAGGCGACACTAGAGCCAGACGGTACGATTACCAGATCACTTGGGGCGGATGCCTGCGGGTACTAATGGCTAAGCTCGACTGCTGCAATCTCTGTCACTTCTGCGCCCACAGCCCTTATCTAGTTTGTGTAGCTCACCCTGAGGGAATAGAGGGCGATCGCTGCCCTGATTTTAGGCTGAACACTGGAGCGATCGCTGTTCCTGATGACCCATTGGCTTGGTACGGAGAGGAATGGCAGCCGGAGGGGGCCAGCTACTACGATGGTCAGCTGATCTTAGACCCAGTGCAGCGACTGGACCTGGAGCAGCGCTTGGAAATGTTGGATACTCACCCGCTGTTTACGTCCCGGTGCCTTACACCCTGACTCAGGTGGCCCTGGTCTCTGTTGCCGCTAAACGCACCTCCGGTCGGCCCAAGCATTCTCAACCCTCAGACCCGGTCGCTCTGGGCTATCAATGGCAGGCAACGCTGGAACGCACCGATGAGTACGAGGCCCAGTGCCAACAGCGCCATCGTCGTTTCATTCTGGCTACCAATGTCCTCGATGAAGACACCTACCCAGCAGAACGACTGCTGCGTGAGTACAAAGCCCAGCAGCATGTGGAGGGGGGCTTTCGCTTCCTCAAAGACCCCCTCTTCTTCACCAGCAGTGTCTTTATCAAAAAGCCCCAGCGGGTCGTTCATGAAATGGCTCCTGAAGGAGCAAGCCCTAGCCCTCGTGATGGCCTTGACCCTGCTGGTCTACAGTTTGGGTCAGCGTAAACTCAGAGCCCAACTCGCCCAAGCCGATGACACGGTGCTCGACCAAAAGCAGCGCCCGACCCGCAATCCGACCTTCCGCTGGATTTTGCAGAAGTTCCAAGCCATTCACCTCGTCTCAATCGGCTCTTCCCAGCAAGTTAGTAACCTCTCAGAAGAACGCAGCAAAATCATTCGCCTATTGGGCTTCCCGACCTGCCGTTGCTATCTCCTAAATTAACCCCTGTCAACCTGCGGAATGTCGGGTGGAAGCCTTAGTACTCCATGGATGAAGCACCGATTAGTTTAGGCTATTTGCTTACATAAATACTGTGTGTCATTGTAGGTTCCGCAGGTTAAGTCCTCGTAAGCAGCGGGGATGAGGGCTAAAACTATGATCCTCCAATTAGCTGCTCAGTTAAACCCAAAATTAAAGCTTGACACAGCACTAGCTGATCGCAATTACCCAGCTGATACGACTTCAAACTTCGAGCTTGCCGCTCTATGGTGTGAAAAACTGTCCACCTTCTCCGTGCAGGGAGGGTGGATAGTTAACGTGTAATACCAAATCCTACCTGGTTACCCCCGATTTAACTGGGCGAATGCCATTCGCCCCTACGGTTTGGCATTTTGGGAATCGGGGTTATGTGATTCGGATTTGGTATAACAGGATGATTGATCAAAAATGTTTGCACTAACAATCGGTGCTTACAATAAAGCTGGGCTCACCTCGCGACTACGGGGTGCTTGCTCTTTGGCTGCTTCGATTAATCCCTGTAGGGTTTTGAGGAGCTCTTGCTCGTTATAGGGTTTTGAGAAGTACGCTGAGGCCCCCAAGCTCATGGCCAGTTTACGGTGTTTATCATTCATCCGAGATGTCAACATCGCGATCGGGAGTTGCTGGTAGTCAGGCCACGATCGCAGCTCTGACAGCACCCCGTATCCATCGAGTCGGGGCATCTCAATATCACAGATGATTGCCTCTACCCTGAGACCCGCTGCTAGTTTATCGATCGCCTCTTGACCATCCTTGGCTTGCTCAACCTGATAGCCAGCTTTCTCGAGGGTGAGGGCCAGATAACGGCGAACATTAATTGAGTCATCGACAATCAGCAACGTTGGCGACTGACCGGGGGACACCGCGGGTACAGCGGCGATCGACGCTGGTGAACGGACAGCCTGGACGGGGGGGCGAGGTAATGCCACCGGTACCGATGGTGGGGGCAATTCCCGATCCCGAGGCGATTGAGCTTGAATCCACTCCAGCAGTTGGAACGGATCTAACAGAGGAATCACGTGCCCATCGCCTAGAATGCCGGTGCTGCTGAAGTAGGCAGGCAGAGCGACAGGGCCTTTGATGGGGCTAAGGGAAATTTCTTGCTCACCCCAAAAGCGATCGATACACAGCCCCTGCAACCCCTCGTCCTGCTGAATCACCAAGACAGTGGGTTGGTTAATCATTGGCGTTCCATCCATTTCGAAGGGTCGCCCTGCACCATTACACTGCAGCCAGTCTTCCAGGCGAATCAGGTCAACCCGTTGACCTTCCCAAACTAAATCACGGGCCAAATCACGGGTGCGCTCCTCTAGACTAGTGGGTAGGCTCGCCATCGCCTTAATACTATCGATGGGAATAGCAAAGACCAGTCGGGCACTTTCTACCAGCATGACTCGCAAGACAGAAACGGCCAGCGGTACTTGAATGGTAAATGTAGTCCCTTGGCCTAGCCGGGTATCGACTCGAATATCGCCCCGAATCTGTTGCACGTTGGTGCGTACGATATCCATGCCAACCCCTCGGCCCGAGAGTTCAGTCACTTGTTCCGCCGTACTGAAACCCGGCTCGAAGATCATGTTTAGCAGGTCGTGATCGTGCAGGTTGTACACCTCCGCTTCGGTCATACCCATGCGACGTAGGCAGCTGCGAATTTTTGCCGGATCAATGCCCCGGCCATCATCCTTAATCGTGATCAGAGTCTGGTTACCCCGGTGAATGGCCCTGATTGTGATCGTACCTTCTGCCGCCTTGCCGGCCGCAATGCGCTCCTCAGGCAATTCGATGCCGTGGCCAAAGGCATTGCGAAGTAGGTGATTGAGCGGGTCGGTTAGGGCTTCGATGGCGACCTGGTCGATCAGGGTCATATCTCCCTCAATGGTGAGGTTGACCTGCTTGTTGTACTGTAAGGCCAGATCTCGCATGACCCGAGGAAAACGTTTGACCAGCGTGCTAAAGGGTCGCATTTGCATCTTGGTCATGCCACTCTGTAGCGCCCGAGTTGTATAGTTCAGGTCTGTGGTGGCAGTGCTGGCTTCCCGTAGGCTTAAGGCAATGTCGCTCGATACCTCTTGAAGCTGCACAATCCGTTCCATTTGCTCCTGAGAGATGAGATGGAGGTCGGTATAGCGATCGAATTCCAGGGCATCAAATTGTTGGGTCAAGGAAGATTGCTCCCCTGAGGGGAACAGACTACCCAGGGTTGAGCCCATCGCTCCTGGGTTAGGGTCAGACTCTAGCGGCATTGATGTAGACACTAACCCTTCCATCGATGCCCGGTCATACCACTGCCGCAGCTGACGGCTTGACTGCTCAATTTGCCCCATGCGGTCTTGCATAAGGGCCACCAAGCTGTGCAATTGGGAGTGCCGCAGGTTGACGGCATTGCGCTCTACGATCAGCTTGCCAAAGAGAGCGTTGAGGTGTTGCAACTGCTGGGCAGAGACCCGAACAGTTGTATTCTGCGCCGCACCCATGGGCTCAGCAGGTGCCCTTACCGGCGCTGGGGCGAGATCGGCGATGACTGCTGCCAGCGCCGGGTCATCCGTGGGGGTCACGACATTGACTGAGCTGTCTAGAGCCTCAATCAAAATGGCTGGTTTATCTGCTACAACGTCTAGTTGTACGTCAGCCACAGCCGTGAGATCGAGGTCGATCGCAATGGGGTCGGGGTCAAATTCTAAAGAGTCTGGGTGAGCTTCTAGATCGGGTTCTAGATTGGGCTCTGAGTCAGTGGTGCCAAAGCTGCCGACAAAATCTTCTAGGTCGTGCAGGTTGCTGCCATCCAGCCAGTCCAGGCCTGGAAATTCTAGATCATCGGCCTCCCCGTCCTTCCAGCCACTGGCCAGGGTGCCCAGCAGCGCTAGATCTCCATCGTGAACCTCATAGTCAACCCCGTCCTGGGCGCTCGCTGGGGTAGGGTCGCTTGTGCTCAGCCAGAGGTCGTTGACGACGATGGTGTGGGGCAAGTGGCTGGCCCGACCAATAAGCACCAGGGCGTGGGATCGGCGCCAAGTGGACAAGACTTCTTGACCAAAGGCAACGATGTGCTCATCGCTAATTTGGGGCAGGTACGCTTGAACCGATTCACACAGCTGGACAAAGACCGCTAGGTCGCTCATGCGGCCAAACTCAGTTAGCTGCTCTGTAGTAGCTCCCAGTTCAGCGGCTAGTTGATGGGTCGCCAGCTGGGCTAACTGGGCCTCGAACTCATCCAGGCATTCTTCAACCCCGCTGGAGAAAATTAGCGTGGCCACATCAACGTTCTCTTCCTGGGCCAACAGCAGGTCGTCGTCTTCGGGACGAAGATCGCCCAGGTGCGATCGCAGCTGCTCGAAAATCGGCTCGATCTCGGCCTTCATTCTGATGTCATCAAGGGCGATCCCTTGGCGGCTACAGCGGCTAGCCAGGCGCAGCGCATCGACCCCTTGCAGAAATAGCGATTCGATCTGAGCATCGATCGCGATCGCATCGCCACGAACCCTCAAAATCTTGAGAAAATCTTCGAGCCGGTGGGCAATTTGGCTGATGGGCATAAAGCCCATCATGGCGGCCCCACCCTTAACCGAGTGCGCCGCTCGCAGCGCCTGGTCAAGTTGGGCGGTATCGAGGGCAGCGGTGCTTAGCGCTAAGGCAACGGCTTCAATTTTCTCGAAATAGTCTTCAACTTCTTCGAGAAAACTGAGGCGAACCTGTTGTTCTGTATCCATAGTAGTGTCTCTGTGAGCGACGTTTAGCCATCAGCGAGGCAGCGGGCAATAGGTTTTGAGGGTTTAGGGCTGAGGGTTGATGTCAACGGACACACTCAACCCTTAACCATAAGGACGGGTACCTTCACATCCACGTCGTTCTAATCGACCTTAAACTGCTCCACAGAAGCTTGCAGTTTTTGGGAGACCTGCGCCGTTGCTTGCATGGCCTGGGCAACCTCGCGGGATTCCAGCGAACGCTGTTTTGACGCTTGGGTGACCTGTTGCATAACCGTTGTTACGCTCTGGGCCGACGCCGCCTGGGCAATCGTGCTTTCCGAAATAGCCCGCATCAGTTGGTCAATTTCCTGCGATCGCCCTAGCACTTCGGTCAAGCGCCGCTTGGTCGTTTCCACCTGGTGAGTACTGTCTACCACCTGGGTAGTGCCTAGTTCCATGGCTGCTACCAGTTCCTGGGTTTCGGCCTGAATACTGGTGACAATCTTGGCAATTTCCTTGGTTGCTGCGGCTGACTGTTCGGCCAGCGCCCCCACCTGTTCAGCAACCGCCGTAAAGCCCTGACCGAGTTCACCGGCCCGAGCCGCCTCCACACTGGCGTTAATCGAGAGGAGGTTGGTTTTTAGGGCCAGTTCATCAATCAAGGCAACCACCTGGGAAATCTTCTGGGCTGACTCTCCCAGGCGTTTCATTTTCTTGGTGGTGTCTCCCATGGTGGTCCGCAAGCCGAGAATGCTGCTCACCGTTTGATCCATAGCCTGATTACCCGCCTGCACCGTTTCGTAGGCTGAGTTGGCAATGGTTGATGCCTCTTCAGCATTGTGGGCCACGGTCTCAATGGCTTGAGACATAGTCTGTACAGAACCCAGTGCTATCTGGATTTCCTTGGTTTCTACAATGGCTTTCTCAGCTAGCTCACGAATCGCGACCTCATTTTGGCTGAGAGACTGGTTCACCTGGCCCGAAGAATCTCGCACCTGAATAGCGATATCCTGCAGGTTCTCAATGACAGCATTGAACAGGTCAGCGACAATACCAATTTCCCCTTCCATCAGCTGGGCCCGGGCGGTCAAGTCTCCATCAGCCGCGCCTTCAATGCGGGTCATCATGCTGAGAATCTGCGTCTCTAGCGACTGACGTCGCCGCTCTTGTTCGGCTACGGCAAACATTTGGGTCTCAAGGGCGGCCAAACTACTCATGGCAACCCCGAGCTGTTGAGCTTCCTGCTGGAGGATAGCCACTTCCTCGGGTTGCCAGGTGTGGAGGCGGGCGCAGTGGTGGGTGACCAACAGACCATACAATTCACCGGCCACCTGAATGGGTACCACCAGGTTCGATTTAATCTGCAGACGCACCATCAACTGCTGGTGGTCGGGGTGGAAGCCTGAGTTCATTACGTCATCGGTGGGCACAACTCGACCCTGTTTGTAGGCATCGATTAGCGCTTGGGGAATGCAGGGATCGCTAATGGTATCCCCTAGGGCCACCGGAAACCCTGGCAGAACGGCTTCACCGGCAATGTAACCGGTCAGGTCTGGTTTGAGACGATAGACCACTACCCGGTCTGCCGCCAGTTTGATGCGCACCTCATCCAAATACTTATTCAGGGGGGTCAGCATATCGCTGTCGTTTTTCGCCTGGGTGATCGCGGCCAGGGACTGTACCCGCTCGGTTTCATTCTGCTGGAGTCTGAGCAGGTTCTTGACCTGTTTCACCAGGTTGTTAAAGGTGCTCGCCAACTGCTGGGTCTCTAAGGTACCGGCTTCGATGGCGACAACATTCAAATCACCGTCAGCCATTCGGTTGGCGGTCTCAGACAACTGGTTAATGGGGGCCGAAACCCGGCGGGACATGTAGAGAATCATGCCCATGGCGGCGGCACTGAGAATACCCCCAATGATCAAGAACCGCTTGAGAACCTCATACCCGGCCTCTTTTAGCTCAGTTGTATCAATGGAGGCGATCGCAACCCACTGGAGATTGGGCACCGTGGCCATAGCGTAGTGTTTAGTGCCGTCATTAAACTGGGCAACCAAGACATCTCTGTCCTGACGAGTGAGGCGCTCTACCTGTAGCGCTTGAACGTTGAAGGATGCCTTCAGGGTAGCTACCAGTTGTTCTGGAGATTGCTCGGTGGCGGCAGCAGCCTGCAGGGCAGCAGCAATTTTAGTAACCGGTTCTCCCCCCGTAGCCGTTTGGTCAACCAGTTCGCTAGTCGGGATGGCCACGGCTTGGCCATCTTCCCCCGCCTTGAACGAGGCCACTACATTACCAGTGGCAGGATCAACCACCTGGATTTGGTTCGACTGTTTGACCGTGCCGAGAAACTCGGCCAGGCTGTCATTTAAGCCCGCTAGGGACGCCCCAGATTTAATCACCCCTACGACTTCAGCGGTAGTTGGAGCTTGAATGGTTGTGGTTAGCGCTAGAACGTAGGCTCCTGCCGACTCATCGTATTCTGGCGATTCCACAAAGAGGCCGTCTTTATGGACACCCTGCCACCAGGCTTCATCACTCTGAACAAAGTCAGAGGTGACGTTTGAATAGGCAACGTTAAAGCCGTCGCGGTTCGTTACAGATATTTCTTCTAGACCTGCCTTCTCGGTCACCTGTTGCAGATAGGTGTTGAGACCGGCATTGGGTAGAAGCAGTTTACTGCCGTTGTAGTATTTTTCTAGACTTTCCGCTGGAACTTGGGCTAGCTTTTTGGTGGCAACTTCTCGGTCAGCCGCCTGCAACGTCGCCTGGAGCATGGGATTAATGCCCACCAGTTCCGCATTCATACGCAGTTCTTCAATGAAGGCAGCGCTGAGGTCACTACCGACGAGGGCTTCTTTCTGAAGAGAGACTTCCTCTGCACTGTAAACTCGATCCTGGGTAATCCAGTATTCCACAGCGCTAATGATGGCCAGGGGCAACAGCGTTACCGGCATTAGGGTGAGGAGTAGACGGCTCCGCAATGTGCGCGCCTTATTGCTGCCCTCGGCTTTTGGAGTGGTCTTAGGATTCGATTTACCAGTGTCTGAGGTAGGCTTGGGAGGAGGGCTAACTTGATTACGTTTGGTTGTCTTCAGCTGGGCCTTGGCCGAGGGAGGCGGGGGGGGAGCCGATGCCCCATTGCTATGGTTAGGGGTTTTAGAGTAGGAGCAAGGCTTAGCAGTCGTCATGGGTCAAGGCCTTAGAGGTGTACGAGTCAACGGGTAGGAGGCCTTAAACAAGTCGTAAGGCATCCTACAGTGGTGAAAACACTGGTGAAAATTTAAATGCAGAAAAGTGTCTAGGGCGGGTTTTCTTAACCCCTAACTAGCCCTTGGCCGGTGATCAGCGGGAGGTTAATGGGGGTGCGGCGGCGATCGCTTTGACATCGAGCACTGGAATAGATTGCCCCTCTCGCTCCACACAACCCCGTAGAAAGGGTGTGAGTGTAGCGCCAAAGTCACCGATAGGCGATTCAATGTCCTTCGGTTGGAGGCGCAGAATCCCCTGAATTTCCTGAACCGCTAGGACCAGCAAATTGGTATCTTCGGGTGCCGCAAGGGTGGGGGGCAGGCGAACCGTCAGCATGGAGTAGTGCTGACGGTGAACGGTTGACCCAGAAATTTGCAGGAGCTGGGCCAAATTGACCACGCAGAGTACCTGGTTGCGAGCGTTCATGATCCCCAAAACACAGGCGGGCAAATTTGGGATGGGGGTGACCATGTGGGCCGGCATCCAGGCCGATTCCTGCACATCCTCCAGGGCAATCAGGGCGGGTAGGTTAGGAGCAATGTCGATCTTCAGGTAGCGATCGCCAGTCTGCGTATCTGGTTGAAATAACTGGGGCAACAGTTGCTCTAATCTGGCCGTGGAGGTGGTTGCTGTCGATGACGTAGGTGACATAGGTTTAGCCCAGAACTGACTTTACAGCACCCAGCAGTTGCTCCTGATTACAAGGCTTAATCAGGTAAGCCACAATACCTTGTTTTTTTGCCCAGGCTTGATCGACCTGGCCATCCTTTGTAGTGCAGGCAATCACCGGAATTTTAGCCGTCTCTGAACTTTTTTTGAGTTTTCGGCAGAGTTCTAGGCCACTCATATCCGGCATTACTAAATCAGTCACAATGACATCAGGGGGATGAGCGGTTGCTTTCTCTAAAGCATCTACTCCATTGATGGCTGTCGAAACTTGGTATCCCCCTGCGGAGAGATAACCGCTAATCAGCTGTAACTCAGACTGTAAATCATCAACTACAAGAATCTTACTCATGATTTTATCCCTAAAAATTAGCTAAACAATGCGACAAATAGATCAGCTGACTACAACGTCGGGATAAATGTTTTCCAGATTACCCTGTTTTTTATCCTAGATAAGGGTGCTGTTGATAGCTTTCCCATGTGATAGTGATAAATACCGTATGGTTGGCGACAACACGCTTGGCCATCTCCATCGAGTAGAATTATTAGTGCAGATATTTTTCAACCACAGCTAGCAAGCTACCACGCGTGAAGGGCTTAACCAGATAGTCTGTGGCACCGGTAACTTTAGCTCGTGCCTTGTCAATTAAGCCGGAGCGGCCAGTGACCATAACGATTGGTGTCTCACGAAGGGCGACACTGTTTCGGAGTAGGCTACACAGTTTATAGCCATTGATCTCCGGCATTGTAATATCCATTAAAATCAAGTCTGGCTTCAGCCGAAAGAGCGCTGATGCTGCCTTAACCGGGTCATCGATCTTGGTAACCTCATATTCATCGTGGTTGAGAAAGCGGTGCATCTCATTCAAAATCGTTGGGCTATCATCTACACAAGCAATTTTGAATACTTTAGTCGCAGCCTCTTCCTGTATTGGTCTTAGAGGAATGTGTGGGATACTTGGTAGTTTCTGATAGACTTTTTGAGGATCATGTAAATAGACCTCGCCCCGCTTGATAAATGGGTAAAGCAAGTTGGCGATCTTGAGCTCATCCTGATTCAACATTAGAGCTAGTTGTCGAATACTCATGCCCCTTAAAAGCTTGCTCAGTTTGATCAAGTCTGGAGAGCTTGTATCTTGCGAACCTTTGGAAAAAAGATAAGGGCGCTGGTGAGGAGACTTAATCAAATTGCCAAATTTTTGCCACTCCTGCATCCGATTCTGGAAGTGGTTAAGCAAATCTTCTAGTTCCAATCTTGGCTCTAGAATGGTTTCTCCGCTAGTGCTAGCTTGTCCTTGAGTCCACTGGTAGTGCCCTTCGGTGAGCCAGAGAAAGCTCTCGATGGCTTCTTTGGTCAAGTTCTCTAGGAGCTGTGTAAATTCTATAACGTTGAGATAGCCATGGTGATGAAACCAGGTAATGATAGGGTTCCTAGATCCGGGTTGAAGCCAGTCTTCGGAACGGATCATTAGGCCTGTTTTGGTCAGTGACTGATTGGCCGTGGTGAAATTATTAATGCCAACACAACGAAAATGGTAGTCTAGCGTGGCCAACGACTGGAATGAACTAGACGCGTATTGAAGCTTACCATTGCGAAAATAAATTCGCCAAACCATCTCGTTGTTAAAGGCCTGTAAATAGCCATCTTCATGCCTCAAGGCAATGTCCTTGAGGGTTTGAACTGGATCGCTTAGCCAGTTAACAAACTTTGGGGACGCCTCTTGAAGACGTTCTATTTCAGAATCAGACATAAGAAGTCACTAAAAAAGAGTCTTTACAATCCGTTACATATAGAGTTAACACGATAGTCTTCAGGCGGGGCACAGTGTTTTTACCGAAACTTTAAATCATGTTCATTGCCTGCAGCGCCATTGTTTTTGAGCATTTTTTGGGGACGCATTGACTGTTGCGGATTTCCCTGTTGCAAGGTTGTCGCTTTTGGGTTTAATAAAAAACTGCTGGGGGGAGGCATTACAGCGGCGCACCTCAACGATGACCGGTTAGGGCGGGTGTTAGATCAGCTGTTTGAGTACGGGACGAGCCTGTTTTTTCTCAACGTGGCGATGCAGGCGGTGAGCCGCTTTGGGGTGAGTGTCTCGTCTTGGTTCAATCCTCAACTTTCGTCGCTATGGCAAAGCTCAAGGTATCAAAGGGCTGCAGTGTTCAGTCGAAGTCAAGCGTAACAAGCCCAGTCCTATGGAACGAGTAGCTATTGGCGACAGCTTGTTCTTCCAAAATAGGTTGTTCTTCCTCCCTAAGACAGCGGCTCTATAAGACGAGTTCGCTAGTTATCACAGGGAGAAGGACGCGGACGGGAACTTGCTCAATAAACCCGCCAAAGGGCAGCAAGACCACTGCCTTGACGCGGCCATGCACGCAGTCGCCACGGTCGAGTTCCACCACGGCGATCACGTCCTAAATCTCTCAGCGGCTTAAACATGTCTAAAGTACGCGACTTAACCGATGAGAAGTTCGGAAGTCTCACCGTTCTTAGACGAGTGCCTGACCCGCGCCCACGGACATTCTGGCTTACTTGATGCGTTTGCGGGACTGAGAAAACTTTCTCTGGCAATTACCTAAAGAGAAAGGGTATACGAAGCTGTGGCTGTCTCAACCCTATGAGGAAGCTCAACTTAATCGGTGACAAATACGGTCAGCTGCTTGTCGTGGGTGAGGTTGAATCGACCACAGGGCGCAAATGGAAATGTTTTTGCGATTACGGCAGAGAACGAATCGCATGCCATTCCAACCTTCGAAGAGGAACCGCAGTAGATTGTGACTCCCACAAAGCTAAGAAGGAGCCGAAACTCCCTAAGCCTCGTAAGCCTATGGCCGGACCCACCCCACAAGACTTGACTGGTCGAAGGTTCGGCATGCTGACCGCTCGCCATCTGATGAAGAAGAAAAAGAAGGGGGATCTGAGGGCGTGGCACTGCACTTGTGACTGTGGGAATGAAACGATCGCCAACGCTGGAAACCTGAAAACGGGCAACACGGCTAGTTGCGGGTGACTGAATGTCCATCCCTACAACAAGCCAATAAATCCCGACGACTTTGAAACAAGACCTTAAATCCGACTCTCGCGATCGCATGAGCTACCCTCCTCAGATTTCTCTCAAAGTGCTGCAGGCTGAGCACCCCGAGTTCAGCGCGGCTAAGCCTCACTTAGAGAGAATCCAGTTGCTGGTCGAGGGTGGCTGGCAGCTGCGCGACAAGCTCGGGATGTTTCTCAAACAGCGACCGAGCGAGGAGGACGCGATCTACGAGGCGCGTTTAGAAAAATTTGCTTATAGCGGCGTGTTGGGCTCCTGCATTAGCCAAATGGCGGCTAAGCTCACCTCGGGCACGATTCACCTCAGTAACGTTACCAATGAGTCCTTCTGGGAAGCGTTTAAAGAAGATAACAATGGCCAAGGTCGTACTAAGACTCAGTTAATCGAGCAGCTGTTCGCTGAGGGCTTGAAGTATCGAACGGTCTTTATTCACATTGACAAACCCAAAGCGCCTGTAGAGCCGAGATCACGTGCTGAAGAAGAGCAGTTAGGCCTGCGCACGAATCTCGTTTTGTACCCTGCTGTTCAGGTGCCGTTGTGGTCTGAATCCAACGGCAAGCTGAACTGGGTTAAGGTCTTTCAGCTTTTGGATGACACCTCTGATCCGCTGCGTAAGCCCCTAAAGCTGGCCCGCTGGACTTATATAGACAACGAGCAAATTGCTGTTTACGAGAGCTTCGTTAAGCTTGGCTCTCAGGGGCAAATCATTGAGCTCTTAGACGACAAGGGCGAGCCTTTGCCTACGACTGATGGAGAACCCAAGGTTCCTCTAACAAGTCTGGTGCTTCACGGCTTTGGGGTTATCCCGAGCGCCAAACTGGAGTTGCCCGACGATAAATGGAGTGGCAACCACGCGAGCCCTAAAGCTGAAGAATGCTTAAGGCTTGAGTGCCATCGTTATGACCTACTGACAGCATCATATCTACAAAGAACCTACACACCTCACCAGACACCTGATGGCGACTTGGGCGATACCTATGTCGGAGATGACGAGCCTCTGCCTACTGGCCTTCAGTACGTTCTGCAGGTTGATAAGTTCGAGTGGAGCGAGCCCAAGGGCGACATCCTCCTCCACATCGATAAGGCTCTAGAGAGTGCTGAGAAGCAGATTCGAGCCATCCTCGGCACTGGTGGCGCTTATACCCAAGAGCCCATTGAGGCCTCAGGCATCAGCAAGGAAATGGACTTCGAAATCGAGGACGATCGCCTTGAGAGCTATGGTCACATCCTGACCGACTGTCTTCAAGACATCTACCAGCTGGTTGCTAAGGCTGAAGCACAAGATGCTGAAAGCCTTGCTGTCAGTGGCCTTGATGAATTTGGCGGCGATCGCTTAGTTGACCTCATCGAAGCTCTCAACATGTTGCTAGGTATTGACCTGGCGCGGCTAGAGCAGTCTTTGACACCTACTTTGCATGTCTTGATTCGTGAGCGGTTGCTGAGCCTGTTGATGGGAAATCTAACACCTGAGCAACGGCAGACCGTTTTGGATGAAGCAGCTGCAGCGCCTATGCCTGAGCCTGTTCAGACAGAGTTTATTGGGCAGGCTTAAAGGTCGTCTTTAGAGGTCTTTACAAAAGACTGCATAAGTTTCTGTGAAACAGAGACTTAGCTCCACTAGTGCTGCGCAGCGAAGAGACGTCTTCCAAGTGCCAAAAAGATCTTAGATTCAGAACCATTAAATTATCTTCATAAGCAATTTTTCACAAAAGCGAGGCAAACTTATTCAAAATTTTACCATTCCCAGCCTGACAAATAGGAACTTCAGCGAAAGCAGAAATAGCTTTCCTGCCATATATCCTCCCTATGCCGTCAATACTAAACAATTCGATCAGCCGGTTATTTTACGTTTTTTGCTTTTCATTGGGTGCTTCCACCTTAATAAACCAAGTCAACCATAAGGGCTATTGGAATAGCACTATCTATAGAGTTCAGACAGTAGATTTTAATATTCTTTCACACACTTTGCCAACTAAACTCTCTCACGCTCTTATGGCAGGAGCTGAGGGGGAAATTCAGCGTACACTAGATAGCAACTATGGTCACTTTGGGCTTGTTGTCACGAACTGTACGATAGAGAGAAGGGATTGCCCTGGCGAAGAAATTCGATTTAAGACTGATTCAACCTACTCTTGGAGCAAGCTTCTTGATACAAGCACGCTTGCAAAGTCTGAGTACGATCTACTAAGAAATCCACCGCCTCTGTACGCAGAGGGAAAATATGATAATTCGCGCGATGATGCTAGAAAGGCAACTGGTTTTCTCAACCAAGGTGAAGTGATTGGTCGAGTTTATTATGTTCGAGGCTTGTCGCCAAGCTTTTTCCCCTCCTATTCATCGTGGGTAAAGACCTGGCCAGAAGGGTTTTGGGTCGATAGCGGAGCTAAAAAGTATTATGCTCTCACAACGTCATTCGCTATTGTTTTTGGTTTTGTGTCATGGGCCGTTGTTGAGTTAGCTAACGGAAAGCGGAAGCAACAAAAGCGTACATCAGAATCATTTTTAAGACAGAAAGAGGCCGAAGCCGAGGCTCAAGAACTTAGAATTCAACACCAGCTAAATGACTACCAGCTGCTAGAGGGTCAATTCAGCGATAGTCAAAAAATTGTTCAGCTACACCAGCAAACAATTTATGACAAAGAAATCCAACTAAAGAATCTTCACCAAGATAGGAGTCAAGCTATTCACCAGATCCAGCAGCTAAAGAATGAGATTCAGATTAAGGATGACAGGATTAAAGCCGATGAACAGTCTCGAATCGATATTCAGAAGCAGTTGCTTGAAAACAAAGAGTTGTTACAACAGAAGGAGAAAGAACTAGGTTCAGCCCAGCAAAGCAAGCTCCAAGATCAGCAAAAACTGAGGCAAGAATTTAGCCAGCTTCTACAAGACAGGGAAAAGTTAAGCCAACAACTCTCAATTAAAGACGCTCAAGTTAGATCCGAGCAGCAGATAAAGGCGCTTTACGAACAGCAACTTGACAAGGCTCATCAAGGAAAGGATGAAGCTGAGAGAAGAGCTGAAGAAGTTTATCACTCAAAAGAAGAGATGGTTCTAAAAAACCAGACTCTTGCTGAGGAAAACGATTTTTTCAAGAGGCAGCTGCTAGAGGTGTCTCAGCCAAACCAGGATGCGAATGAGTTTGAAAAAGAAGTGATCAGAGTCCTAAATGACTGCGAAAAGATTAGATCTAGAGAATGGGAATACCTATTTAGATACGACGCAAGTCGAGATGGGAAATGCAGTCAAGCAACTGACTTCATAGTGGTTGGCCAATCCTTTTTAGCGGTCATAGAAGCCAAGGGCTATGGCGGAAAAATAATCTCTGGTCAAAACATTCTTAATAGCCGTTGGTATTGCCAGAACTCAAAGGGTCACCAGATAGAGGTTGCGTCCTGTTGGGGAGTCAATCCTTATATGCAGGTTGATACATATGCTAAGTCATTAATGCGAGTATTCGAAGACCTATCGAAAAAATGGCCTAGCTTAAAGAAATCACCCCGAAAAAGGATAGCTTACTCATACGGTATTGTCGTATTCAAGAGTGAAGCTGACATATCTGACATACCCGCGAAGCTAAGCGAATTTCGTCGTGTGACAACACTAGATAACCTTATTAATACAATTGAGGCTGTGGAGCAAGATGTAAAAACCAGTCAGGCTGGCAGACTAGTGAGAGCCTCTGAAATAATGCAGTGTATTCAGAATACTAGTACCTTCAGACATAGAGATGAAGACGTTGCTTAAACAACTAAAAATCTGATTCTGTCACCAAAATGACAATACTTCTTTGTCCTAAACCTCATTCTAGAAAAGCGAAAGCTTAAGTGAATGCCCCTACTGGTAAGGGGCTCTATAAATATCCAGATATAGCCGTCCACGACCTACTGCAGTTGGGGCGGTTTTTTTTGCCAATACAGAGAAATCCTAAACGGACATTTATTAATATGACGACATCAGAAGACCTCAACCAGTCAGAAATTTCCCAGCCCGAAGCTCTAACCCTAGAGCATCTAACCACTCTCCTGAACACCTTCAAGACTGAAGTGTTAGCCGAGGTCAATACTGCCAATGCTGGTGCTGTAGCTTCCATGAAGAAGCAGCTACAGAAGATGACGGATGCGCCTCAGACCCCAGCGGCTGACTCTAGCGCTGAAAGTCCTGACGATACCGGCAGTCAGAAGCTGACCCTCAAAGCTCTCCAGACCCAATTCGCTGAGCTTCAAGCTGAGCGTGAGCGGGAACGACAAGAGACTCTTCAGGCTAAGCGAAATTCAGCCCTCACCCAGGCGATTGCAGGCACTGGCGCACTGAGCCAAAAGGTTCTTTACTGCTTATTCCTAGCTGACCACGGCGACAAGATTCAGCAGGAAGGCGACCAATGGTTCGTTAAACATGGGGACGATGATGTCGCTCCTCTAGAAACGACCATCACAAAGTTTCTGGCTTCTGACGAAGGTAAATTTTTCATCCCTCCCTCTGGTGTCAGCGGGGCGGGAAGCACCGAAACGAAGTCGACGACTGCCCCCGCTAAAACCACCTACAGCTCTCGCCTCGAACAGATCACGGCAGAGCTTCAGAGTGGCGAAGCAAAACTCGCTCTTTAACCTTTTCATCCGTAAAGCAAAACAACAATGACAAATATCAACACCTACAGCCCTGCTGACCTCATGTCGGCTGTGGCCGAACAAACGTTGGCCGAGACTCGCTTGGTTGAAACCCCTCTTTTGGGTCTTCTAGCATCTTGCTCACAACTTACTCGTCAACGCCCCATCGAATGGTCTGCTCGTTTAACTGATGCTGCCTCTGCGGGCCGTGCTCTCGCTGGCTCTCTAGCTGACGATACTGCTGGTTCTCTTGGGGAAGCTGCCCTGACCGTTCCCGATTACTACTTCAAGTATCAGATGAACGTTCGTCGTGACCTCATCGAAGCTGCTGCTACTGGCAAAATCCAGGCGGTTCGTTCTGCTGTAGGCACTGAAGTCGCTGATGCTCTTCGGTCTCTTACCCAGCAGATTAATGGAGTGCTGTAGACCGGCAATGGCACTGCTAACGCCACTAACTTTGGAGTAATTGGGTTAAACACGATCGCGGCCTAAACGGGTAGCTACGCTGGCATCTCTCGCTCCACTTACCCACGCTGGAAATGCATCGTTAAGCAGGGTGTAACTCCTGGCACCCCTGAGGCTCTGACCGTAAACCGTGTCACTGCTTTGCTGCGCGATCGTCGGGTGGCTGGCGCGACCTCTGCTCGAAACAATGGGACAAATCTTTTCATCTTGACTAGCGATGAGATTGACCAAGACGTACTGAGAAAGCTTTATCAGGCTGAGACTCAGGTCAATGCTGATTACGGCAACATGGTCGCGAACATTCAGCCATTCGCTGGCTATGCCATCAAAGGGATCCCTGTCGTGTCTGATGTTGTAGCCTCGACTGCTAACCAAATGCGGTTCATCGATCCCAGCAAGATGGATCTCTACATTTTCGATGAAGAGGGCTCGCCCAGGATTGAGGACAGCAAGATCTCCTTCTTCTCCTACTAGGGCTTGAAGTTCCGTATGGCCGATGTCTCCGACAACCATCCCGATGTCTTCAAAGCTGAGATCTCTATCTCCCTGCAGCTCAAGTGCCATGATCCCATTCAGGGTTTATCTATCTTGGATGACGTAGCTCAGACCGCGGCCTAAATTCTTCAATTAATTCTCTGGAAATCACAATGTCTAACTCTGTTGTTGTTAGGGGGCACTACGTCACCCCCACCATTGATGTCTCTAAGGCTGTCGCCATCATTTCTGGTGATGTTGATGCTACCCACCTAGCGACTGTACCCGCTGGTGAATCTTGGGAAATCCTGGGCGTGGTCGCTACCGTGACTACCACCGCTGCTGTAGGAAACCGAACTCACTCTGCCCAGGTGCTTGGCCCTGACAACGGAGTCTTCTACCAGACCGCTGTTGCCGCTAACCTGGCCGCATCTCAAACTGATGCTACCCGCTCGTTCCTCATTGGCGGCTCTCCTGGCCTAGCTGCGAACATGTTCGTACCCGCGGGTGGGAAAGTTCGTGTGAAGGATCTGGCTGCGATCGATGAAACCGATCCAGCTGATGTCGTCGCTATCAAGGTTCTCGCTCGCAGACACTTCGAGGCGTAAGCATGGCTAAGCTCGACCCTAGCACCATCGAAGATATTTTCATCAGGCTGGGCTACCCGAGCGATGGGACAATCCTCCTTCAAACTGGTTACGCGACTGATGGACTAATCCTCCTGCAGCGCCGACTAGAGGAGGATTACTCCCAGGCAACCATCGACCGAGTGTCTGTCATCTTCGATGAGCTTGACGAAATCGATGAGCAGAAGAAGGAAGCACGCCAGTCCAGCATGGCAGGCTCAACGAGTCATACGAAGCTGAACTGGAAGCTTCACCTTCAACATCTGAACCGCGATGGACACACTCTCCTCGAAGAACTGGCTCGTCGCGTCAACCTTCCAATTTACTGGAGCAAGTACCCCCCGGCTAAGAGACATACAACTCAGTACCAGTAACCACAAATGAAAGTTTCCTTCGTAGCGTCCGGGCCTCTCCACGAGAATCCTCTAAAACATTTCCGTCGCGCTGTCACCCAATCAATGGAAGACACCGCCGAATACGGCATGGGAATTCTCAAAGCGAGAACATCCGTTCGCACGGGGAGACTGCGAAATTCTTGGTTCAGCAAAATCGAAAGCTGGAATTCTTTTTACTTTTCCAATTCAGCCCCGTACGCCAAGTTCGTTGAGCAAAAAGTTTTGATGGCTAGCCACTCTCAACCCGAGATCGATCGCTACCTGTCGCGCGCGCTTGACGAAAATATTGAGCGTGAAATGAATTGAGATAGCTCAATCTCATTGCAAGACTTAAAAGTTCTTGCTTTAAGTATTTGTACTCACAAAATAACCACAAAATAATCACACCATACTTATCCCATAAACACGGAATAATTACACTACAATTGCCCCGCTGTTACTTCTAGTGAGGCCAATTTTGACCTCAAAAATCGATTATCACAGAATAATCATGAGATTTTTATCCCATAACTACATCATAAATGTTCTATGGTTATTATTTTGAGTATAAATACTCATAAATCTTTTCCTCAACACCGGCTCAAAGATGCCAAACCTTTTTCAAAAACTTGCTGGAGTTGAGAGCGTTTCTGCCATTATCGAAACTAGATTAGGTCTTCCTCAGCGGTGCACTCTATTGTTTCGTCATCAATTTCTCAACGATACACACACTGCTTCAACCATTAAAGATTATCTCGTCGTCCCTCGACCATACATCACCTCGGCACCGCCGCGACTGATTGGCTTGCTCATCGGCAACGTCGGGCTTCTTTTTGAGTACAAGGATTTGATTGAATGGCAAGGCCCACACTTAATACAGGCGATGTTTGGCAGGATTCGCTAGCCAACGTAGCTGGGTTTCCTCAAATGACCGGCGAAGACAAATATGGTCATGGCCCCAAGGTAATTGATGATTGGTTAGACGATGAACCAGACCAAATAAAAGCCCAGTTCTACAACTGGAAGAATCGAATCAAGATTACCGAAGTCTCGGGGCTATCGGTAAGCTACACCTATGCCGCAGTACTACTTACCAGTGGTAGCTCTGTAGCAATCAGCGCTGGGTCTCTTACCTTGCCTGATAACACATCAGGCCGCATTTATATTGATGACACTGGCGCGATCGTGCAGAGAGCAACCTTCCCACAGCTTTGTGTTCCCCTAGCCTATTTTGCAACCTCTGCTGGGGCGATTACTACGCTTTCAGACTTGCGGTATCAGGCTGTTGAACAAGTTACACCTGTCAACATTTCAGCGGCTTCCATCTTCAGTATTGGGAACATTAAAGAGTCCGCTCGTGCTACTCCTGAAGCAGGCTGATTGTTGTGCGACGGGGCAAGCTACGCTGTTGCGGCCTACCCTCTATTGCACGCTGCGATTGGCACTACCTACAACAATATTGGTGACCCTCTAGGAACGTTTCGAGTCCCAGATTGCCGGCAGCGAGTAACCATGGAAGCCGGTACTGATGGCATTTTAACTAACCGTCCTTTAGGCACTAAGACCGGCGCTGAAACCGTCACCCTTATGGTCGTTCAGATGCCTGCTCACGGACACAATGCTAGTCAGACAGCGCATAGCCACTAGGTCAATGACCCTGGACACAATCACCCAATCAGTGACCCTGGGCATACCCACGCCTTTAGTCAATCTCCTCACAGCCACGGGGTTAATGACCCTGGACACAGCCACCCTGCACGTAGTAATGCTGGAGGTGGCCCTAGCCCCGGCCAGTCTGTAATCCAGACCGAATTCAACTTCAACCTCCCTGTACAAACGGCATTTATCCTGCCTACCACCACAGGTATTTCCTTAAACCCTTCAACGATTAATGCCTCTATCGGGCTATCTGGAACAGGACTTTCTATCTCTTCTCGCACCACGGGAATCACGACTCAGCCAGCTTCTCCAGCCATCACAGTTAGCAACCAGGGCGGCGGCGCGCCTACTCCAATCGTGCAGCCCACCATTGTCCTAAACAAGTTCATCCGCGCTATCTAATCGGGTCGATATTGCCCCTCGCAGCTGTTGAAGAAGAGACGCGCGCTTATGTCATTGGCGAGGCTCGTAGAGCACTCAAACTTCTGAGGAGTCAGTATCGTGCGACCAATTTTCTGGCCTAATTGGGCAGGACTGACCGTGGAGTCCTGTCCAAAAGTCTTCATCTGGGACAGTTAATTCCATTCGGTCAAAGAGTCCTCGTACTTGGCTGGGTTGTACACGCAGGCAATTCGCTATTTCTTCTATCGGCTTCTGGTGGATTTCCTTATGGTAGGCCAAACGTTTTTGATGGTAGTCTAAACGTTCTTGCATTCTCCTGCCGTAGGCTTGAATGCATGAGTGACAGGTTGTCATTTCCTTACAAGTAGATGTGAAATCTTCTTTGCAGCGTTTGCAGCTGAGCGTGTAAGTCGTCATGGCTTCATTAAAATAGTTAAAGATTCTCAGGGGGTAGATATCGATTAATTACTCCAGCATAGTGCTTGAGTACTGTCTCAGGACTGTCGCCCAACCACTCGGCTACCTGTTGAATAGGCACTCCAGCCTCTAGACAATTAGTCGCAAAGGTATGCCTAGTGTGATACTGCGAGCGATATTCAGCTACTAGACCTTGGGATACTAATCGAATAACCCGCTGCTGCCATCCAGCTTGAAAGGCTCTTAAGTTGGGGACATTAAATAGAAGGTCGTCTGGCTTAGCCGTAGCTGGCCTTAAATCCTGCAGAAACTGATGGAGCTGACCATTACACGGTAAATTTCTAGCTTTGTGAGTCTTGGTATCTGTGCTGTGATTCCTGAACCCTGACAGGGCTTCATAAATTCTTAGATGTTCTTCCCTGACGTGTCTCCAGCGTATTCCTCTAGCCTCTCCGGTTCTGGTGCCTGTTAGGAAGAGAAATCTCACTATAGGGTGATAGACTGACCCTTCAAATGAACCGAGGATTGCTTGAGTCTCATCGGGAGCAAACGGGCGGCAACTTGTAGGTGGACTCTTTCTGAGTTCCTCAGCCAGCCCAGCAAAAGGGTTATGTTTTATCAACTGGGACTGGATAGCCCACTTACAACACGCGTTCAATTGAACGAGGGTGCGCCGCGATGAGTCTCGGGTGTATTGGCTAAGTAGCCAGTCTCTAACCGCTATCGCTTGCTCAGGCTTTTTGCTGGGGCAGGACTTCAGATGGTTCGAGACAGTTTTGTACTGCCCATCCAGTGTGGTGGGACTAACCTGCGGAGTTTTAAAGACCAGATACCTTGCCCAAAGCTCTGCCAGGGTTAAGGTCGGAAGAACATTCTCTAGTTCTTTTTTCTGTGGGGAGCTAACCCGATACCGATTAAAAGATTTATCTACACAGTCACAAGCCAGGTCATGCTCCAAAAGTTGAGCTTTAAGCTGAGCTAGCTCTTGGCTATCTTTCCCTTCCCGTAAACCTATCGATAAATACTTCCGCTTACCCTCCCAAAGGAAGCGCAGCTGAAGAGCCCCATGACTGGACGTGATACCAACTTTTGAGCGCATTGGTGGTAATTCGGGTGGTAAACGGCAAATTGCGGTTTACCATCACTCGTAGAACAACCATCAGTCGCGGATTTCCAAGGATTGGTATACCCGACTTGAAATCGGGTGTCCGCAAGGACCGAGGGTTCGAATCCCTCCCTCTCCGTACTATAGGTTTCAAAACTTTCAGCACCCCTCGCGGCCATCAATATTGAATTAATAACCACGAGGGGTGCTGCTCTTAGGCTGAAATTGGTGATAAATACTGGCGGTAATTTGCCACACCCCTCTGGGGGCAGTTGAGGAACGAAAACTCCTCGAAGTACTCTCGGCAGCTCGGCCATACACCAGTGCAGCTAATAATAGTAGATCCGTATTTATAGTTCACCATCAGGCCAACCGCCTCGTAAAGCCGGTGTAACTATCTCGCCTCACCGTCTTATTTTCCTTCGTCAGATGTCTATATAGCTAGTCATAGGTTGTCTCATGTGTTGTCAAGGGAGCTCCTACTGCGGTGATCGACCATCCCGTTGAGGCATAGAGCTTGCCCCACTTGCACTCCATGATTAATTGAACAATAAAGTTGTATAGCGATGCCGCTTAACAAATACTGCTGTACAAACCCACGCTCGGTTTCGTGCTAGCTCCCGCTGTTGAGGTCGTTGGCCTCAGGAGAGATAATTGCGCTATAGACGCGGTCCACAGCCTTAAGAAGATTTGCATTGTTTCCTGTAATTTCTATAGATAAAATAACAGCCGGGGAGGCCCGGCTGTTTGGTCCAGACAGCGAGTCTTTTCTTCGCTTACCCAATCGGCGTGAAATACATATCTTGGGGTAACGCCTGACTGCTAGCGAATGCCCGGTTGCTTAAGCCATCTTGAACCAGCCACTTAATTAGAAAGACGAGTTCATTATGCGGCTTGCCACAAGTGGTTCTAACAGCAACTCGATCATCTGCCTTGTCAGCTGCATGATCCACACAAGACAGTCAGGCTGACAGATCAATTCCAAGGGGTATGAGTTGGAACACTTAATCCATTAATCAATTTGTCAGGATTGATCTTCATTGCCTTCAGCGTCCAGCTTGACCAAGTGAATGTGCTTGTAACCTAGCTTGATCTTGAACTCATCCCCAGTTTTAAGGCCCATCTCCTGAGTGTAAGCTCCACCAATCACGATCTGACCATTCTTGTGCACAGTGAGGGTGTATGACGCTTCTCGGCCTCTCCCGTCAGCGCTCTTCTGCGGTTCAAGCTGAATGCCCTTCGCTACTAGCAGAGCATCATAAAACTCAGCCAGGTTCACACGGGTTTGCCCTTCTTTACCAACTGTGTAGTAACCACATTCCTTAGCGAGTTCCCGCTTAGTGAGGCTATCGTTGTCCTTGACCTTGGCCAAAAGCTCCTTGCCTGTCAGAGGTTCCTTACTTTTTACTGCCATAATTCAATCCATCTTTAGGGTACACGTCACGATCTCAGATGACTGCCAGAAAAATTCCTAAGATCATTTAGCTCTCCTTATCTTCCAATCTATCTGACGGGCTGGAAGAAAGGCCAGTGACAATTCAGCTTAATCTAGATTTTATTATAGTTATTAACGGATTCAGTGGCTCATAATCCTAGAGATTATATTTCCCAAAAAAGGCTGTTAGCTAGATTTATGCCACCCAGACTACCAACCTATCTACTCAACGAATCGTTTTAGGAAAAGCACGATTTACTCTAAAAGATGTGTTGCCCTAGGGAAGTGGCGTTGCCAACGCAATCGTTGAGGTTACCAGCAATGTATGGAAGGCCTAGCTTCGTAAAATAGTGAGCTGGTCGGAGTGAGTTGTCTGCTAGAGAGGATGGGAAACGCGCGGGCGTGGAGAGTGCCAGGCTAATTTGAATTTTGAAGTGAGTGCCCTGGGGAACAGTTAGCAACATCAAGAATCTTGCAGAGCTTGACTGATCGGCGGGAGACGGGGCGGAAGTTTAGAGAGCAATTTGACCAGAGGAAAGGGTGACGCGCTCAAGCAGCCCGTATTCCTTCACCGGGAGCATGTTCTAGGGGAGCGGAGAAGTGCGATCGCACTCCAGCCCCACAGTGCCGTCGCTCACCTTTCAAACGCAAGAAAGGGGCTAAACCCCCTAAGAGCCTACGGCATAGAGAGAACAAATAACCTGCTATGGATGCCACAGGCAAGGTAATTAAACGCTACTCGCCATTGTGCTCGTAGTAGCAGTCCTGCGCCATTGGAGCTAACCAATTAAGTTTAGGAAGTTGGGATTTGTCAATGTCGGGCTGGGTCATGCTCAAGAATTGAATATGGCGCTGTTCTTATCGCTTAATCTTTCCCTTTGAGACAACCGAGGTTCCTTGGTAAGGGTTGCTCTCCTGTCGCCTGTCTCGGACCATAGCCTGGCTCTACCCCTTCACCCAGCCAGGGCAATGCAGCAAGGAATGAAAGCGGCAAGCCTGGGGTGTGGTGCGATCGCCACAACTCCTTGTAATTAGCGCTGGAGTGACACCCTTGATAGGGAAACTAGAGCGACGATGGAGACAGCCTGCGCTGAGTATTTCCCCAATGGATTACTTAAGAGTTCTTTACAAACTGTAACAGTGGGGGTAAGGTAGTGACATACATACCTTGTTATCCCTTGCGGATGCATCAAATCCAACAAACTCAACTGCACTTATTTCATCATGACCACGACCTTACAGAGACAACAATCTGCCAACCTGTGGGAGCAGTTTTGCCAGTGGGTGACGAGCACCGAGAACCGCCTGTATGTGGGCTGGTTCGGCGTGTTGATGATCCCCACCCTGCTTGCTGCCACCGCTTGCTTCGTCGTCGCCTTCA
>JAESFY010000055.1_pt1 | contig 93226 bp, 88 predicted proteins | sample 9266201 | NCBI WGS metagenome assembly JAESFY01 (sample SAMN14515071, study PRJNA621656) | algae metagenome | isolation source: Nodosilinea sp. WJT8-NPBG4 and co-occurring heterotrophs from soil, lower... | place: USA: Pinto Basin, Colorado Desert, California | collected 2006-05-27 | reverse complement strand
AGCCCGACGGCGCGGTGGTCACCGAGCGCACGGGGCGCTCGGCCGCGGTGGCGTCCGGCCGGGGGACGCGCGGCAGGACGGTGATGTCGGGGACGGTGACGGCGGGCATCGCGACCTCCATGTGGTTGCAGCGACAAGTATTGCGTCCAACCCGTCGGGTGGCCAGTCTGTTCCCCGTGCTGACGGTGCTGCAGGACCTGTCCTTCCTCGAGGGGCCGCGCTGGCGCGACGGCCGGCTCTGGACCTCGGACTTCTACACCCACCGGGTGCTGTCCTGTCGCGAGGACGGGTCGGACCTGCGGGTGGAGGCCGAGGTGCCCGCGCAGCCGTCGGGCCTGGGGTGGCTCCCCGACGGGCGGCTGCTCGTGGTGTCCCAGCGCGACCACCGGGTGCTGCGGCGCGAGCCCGACGGCGCCCTCGTCACCCACGCCGACCTGTCCGCCCACGCCACGGGCGTCCTCAACGACATGCTCGTCGACGCGCAGGGCCGCGCGTACGTGGGCAACTTCGGCTTCGACCTCATGGGCGGCGGCGAGCTGCGCACCGCCGCCCTCGTCCGGGTCGACCCGGACGGCTCCGCCGCCGTCGTCGCGCGCGACCTCTACTTCCCCAACGGCATGGCGCTGGTCGACGGCGTCCTCGTCGTCGCCGAGACCCTGGGCAACCGGATCAGCGCGTTCGACGTGGGTCCCGACGGCGGGCTGGGCGCGCGGCGGGACCACGCGCGCTTCGGCGACCCGCCCACCGCCACCGACGTGCCCGGCGTGCTGGGCTCGCTCGTCGTCGCGCCCGACGGGGTGTGCGCCGACGCCGACGGCGCCGTGTGGGCCGCCGACGCCATCGGCAACCGCGCCGTGCGGGTGCTCGGCGGCGAGATCGTCGACAGCGTGGACGCCGGGACGGGGGTCTACGCCTGCGCCCTGGGCGGCGAGGACGGCCGCACGCTGTTCCTCTGCACCGCGCCGGGGTTCGCCGAGCACGAGCGGCGCGACACCCGCGAGGCGCGGATGCTCGCCACCCGCGTCGAGGTGCCCGCGGCCTGACGCCTCACGGGAGGTCGCGCAGGAACGCCGCCACCGCCGCCTCGACCCGCTCGGGCGCCTCCAGGTGCGGCGCGTGCCCGCAGTCCAGCAGCAGCAGCTCCACCGGCCCGGCCGCCCGGTCGCGCAGCTCCTCCACGTGCACCGCCGAGCCGTACGGGTCGGCGGTGCCCTGCACGGCCAGCACCGGCGCGGTGATCCCGGCCAGCTCCGCCCGGATGTCCCAGGCGCGGAACGCCGGGTCGAGCCACACGTCGTTCCAGCCGCGGAAGGCCGCGTCCGGGTCCCGGTGCCGCCGCGCCATCCGCTGCCGCAGGTCGCCCCGCTCGAACGCCTCCCGCGCCCCGCGGATCGTCTCCAGCGCGGAGTCCTCCACCAGGACGTGCGGCGCGAGGACGACCAGCCCGGTCACGGCCGCGCGGGCAGTGCCGACGCGCGTTCCGCCTGCGCTCCACGCGGCGTGCAGCAGCGCGATCGTGCCGCCGTCGCTGTGCCCGACGAGCACCGGGTCGTCCAGTCCGAGGGCCGACCGCAGCGCCGGGACGACCTCGGCCGCCTCGGCGTGCATCGACCCGGGCGTGCGGGGCACCGGCGGCCGGTCGGACCACCCGTGCCCCAGCCGCGAGTAGGCCACGGTCCGGCGCCCGGTCGCGGTGGCGACGCGGCGGTGGAACCCCCGCCACAGCCCCACCGACCCCAGGCCTTCGTGCAGGAACAGCAGCGGCGCGCGCCCCGGGGCACCCGGCACGTCGTCGACCTCGACGCGCCCGCCCGGCACCGCCACCAGCGGAAGCTCCACGGGCGGACCCTAGAGCAGCGCCGCCAGCCGCGCGGGGGCGATCTCGCGGTAGGCGTCGGTGACGATCTCGGCGATCTCCGCCCAGTCCGGGTCGGTGTCCAGGCGCACCCCCAGCCACCCCCGCCCCCCGACGTAGGGCGGGCGGAAGAACCGCTCCGGCTCGGCCGCGACCAGCTCCTCCTGCGCTCCCGCCGGGGCCGCGCACCAGAACGCCACCCGGTCGTCGTGGTGGCGCTCGGCGTACACGACGAACGCCCGGCGCACGAACCAGGTCGGCTCGCCGTGGCTGATCCGCTCGGTGACCTCGGGCAGGGCGAGGCACAGCGCCCGCAGCGCCGGCAGCGGGTCCGCGTTCACGGCGTCGGCGGCCGGTCGGCCCCGGCGTGCCCGCAGGTGCCGTCGCGGCGGTCGGTCGCGCCCTCGCGGGAGCCGGGGACGCCGGTGGGGGACGCGATCGCGGCGGCGGCGTCGCGGCGGCGCAGCGTCGGGAACGGGCTCATGCGGCCATCGTCCCGGAACGGGCGCCCCCCGTCGTGGACGTTCCGGCCCCGGGCCCGGAGCCGCGCGGTCGGCCTGCCTCTACGATCGCCGCTGTGGAACCGGTCGCCCCCGTCCTGATCGCGGCCGACCTGTCCGCCGACCTGGTCGAGCACGTGCCGATCGGCGTCGTCGCGGTCGACCACGTGGGGCGGGTGCTCGTCTGGAACGCGGCCGCGCAGCGCCTCACCGGCTGGCCCGCGGGCGATGTGCTGGGCCGGCGGCTGCAGGACATGCCGATGGACGCCGGCGGCTCCACCCGCATCGCCGACGAGCTGCGGGCCGGGCGCCCGTTCGCCGGCCGGTTCCCCGCGCTGGGCACCGGCGGGCCCACGCTGTACTTCCGCGCCGTCCCCGACCCGCTGCCCGGGGTGGCGGCGCTGGCCGTGCTGCAGGACGTCGTCGACACCCGGGCGGGCGACGAGGCGTTCGCCCTGCTGGACGCGCTCTGGGAGAGCGCCCCCGTGGGGCTGGCCTACTTCGACACCGGGCTGCGCTACCGCCGGGTGAACGGGGCCGTGCTCGACCTCGACGGCGGCACGGCCGACGACCGCATCGGGCGGACGCTGGAGTCGGTGCACGGCGCCACCGGGGCCGAGTTCGCCCGGCACCTGCGTCGCGCCCTCGACGAGCGGCGCGCCCGCACCGACATCCCCGTGCGCGGACGGCTGTGGCACGGCGCCGGCCCGGTGCAGGAGTGGCGCGCGAACGTCTACCCCGTGCACGGCCCGGCCGGGCAGCTGCTCGGCGCCGGCATCGTCCTGCTCGACGTCACCGCGGCCGAGCGCACGCGCCGCGAGCTGGAGCGCGTGGCCGCGCAGCGCGAGCTGGCCCTCGACCGCTACCAGAGCCTGGTGGAGGCGAGCAGCGCCGCCGTGTGGGTGCGCGAGGCCGACGGCACTGCGCTCCGCGACGCGCCCGGCCTGCGCGCCATCACCGGCCAGAGCCCGGAGCAGATGCGGGGACTGGGGTTCCTCGACGCCGTGCACCCGGCCCACCGCGACGCCTGGCGCGCGGGCTGGGAGCGCGCCGTGGCCGCCGAGCCGGTCGGCCCGTTCACCGTCGACTACCGGCTGCGCACCGCCGCGGGCGGCTACCGCTGGTTCCGGTCGCGGGCCGTGCCGGTGCGCACGGGGGGCCGCGTGGCGCAGTGGGTCGGCACCGAGACCGACATCGACGACACCGTCCGCGCCGGCGTCCGCCTCGACCTGCTCGCCCGGGCCACCCACGCCATGACCGCCGCCGACCGCGACGGGGACGCCGGCGGGCCCGCCGCCCTCGCCGCCCTGACCGCCGCCACCGTGCCCGCCTTCGCCGACCTGTGCCGCGTCTACCGCGTCGACCCCGACCGCGGCACCGGTGCCGTCACCGGCAGCCGCGGCGCCACGGCCACCGCCCCGGGCCTGGAGCCGCCGCCGGCGACCGACCTGCGCTTCGTGTTCGGTGCCGAGCACCCGGTGGCCCGGGCCGTGCGCACCCGCGCGCCCCTGCTGGCCACCGCGCCGGACGCGGAACCCGGCTGGCAGCCCGCGCCGGTGGTGCGGCGGTGGAGCACCGCCGTCGGCGCCCACTCCACCCTCGTCGTGCCGGTGCAGGCCGACGGTATCGTCGTGGCGGTGCTGCTGTTCCTCGCCTGCGCCGACCGGCCCGCCTACACCGCGGACGACCTCGGCGTCGCCGGCGAGCTCGGGGTGCGGGCCAGCGCCGCCGTCGAGCGCGCCACGGCGTTCCACCACCACCGGCAGGTGGCCGTGGCGCTGCAGGGGGCGATGCTCACCGAACCCCCGGCCGTCCCCGGGCTGGAGATCGCGGCCCGCTACCTCCCGGCCGCCGCGGACCTCGCCGTCGGCGGTGACTGGTTCGACGCGCACGTCCTGCCCGGCGGCGACGTGGCGGTCGGCGTCGGCGACGTCGCCGGGCACGACCTGCCCGCGGCCGTGGAGATGGGCCAGCTGCGCAACATGCTGCGCGCCCTGGCCGACCCGGTCGCGCCCCCCTCGGCGGCGGTGTCCCGGCTCGACGAGGTCGCGACCCGCCTCGACGTCACGCGCTTCACCACGCTGGTGCACGGCCGGATCCGGACGCGGCCCGGCGGCGGGGCCGAGTTCGCCTGGTGCAACGCCGGGCACCCGCCGCCGGTGCTCGTCACCGCCGACGGCGTCGCCGCGTTCCTCGACGGGCCGGTCGACGTCGTGCTCGGCGTCGCGCCCGGCACCGTCCGCCGCGACGGCGCCGCGCTGCTCCCGCCGGGCAGCACGCTGCTCCTCTACACCGACGGCCTGGTGGAGCGCCGCCGCGACCTCGACGAGCGCGCCGCCGCCGACCTGCTCGACCTCGTCCGCGCGCACGCCGACCGCCCGCTGGGCGAGTTCTGCGAGCACCTGGTGCGCACCACCCCCGCCGACACCGACGACGACACCGTCGTCCTGGCCGTGCGGGTCGCCCCGTGAGCGGCCCCGCCGACGGGCTGGCCGCCCTCGTCGACCGCGCCGCCGCGCTCGCCGTCCGCGGGCGCGCCGTGCTCGGGATCGCCGGCAGCCCCGGGTCGGGCAAGTCGACGCTGGCCGAGGTGCTGGGCGCCCGCCTAGCGGAGCGCCTCGGCGCCGACGCCGTCGCCCACCTGCCGATGGACGGCTTCCACCTCGCCGACGTCGAGCTGGCCCGGCTGGGCCGCGCGCACCGCAAGGGCGCGCCCGACACCTTCGACGCCGGCGGGTACGCCGCGCTGCTGCGCCGGGTCCGCGCCCGCGACGAGGACGTCGTGTACGCGCCGGCGTTCGAGCGCGACCTGGAGCAGCCCCTCGCCGGGGCGGTCCCGGTGCCGCGCTCGGCCCGGATCGTGGTCACCGAGGGCAACTACCTGCTGCTCGACGACCCGGCCTGGCGGCCCGTCGCCGCCCAGCTCGACGAGACCTGGTTCTGCGCGCTGCGCGCCGACGTCCGCCTCGACCGCCTGCTGGCCCGGCACGTCGCGTTCGGCAAGGACCCCGCCGCGGCGGCGGCCTGGGTCCGGGCCGTGGACGAGCCCAACGCCGAGCGGATCGAGGCCACCGCCGGGCGCGCCGACCTCGTGGTGCCGAGCGCGGTGCTGGAGGCCCTCCCGGCGCCGGACCTCCCGTAGCGCCGCCGCGGGCCCGCGTCAGTGGTGGCGCTCGCGGTGCGCGGCCAGCAGGTCCAGCCCGAAGTCCGCCTCCGGGTCGCGCCACACCGAGTGCGCGTGGTTGGTGCCGCGCTGGGTGTTGTCCCACTCCAGCAGCAGCCGCGGCCCCTCCAGCCGGTAGTAGTGCGGCTCGCCCGGCTCCGTGCTCCCCGCCCAGGCCAGGTGCACGGCGTCGAGCGCGGCGTCCCCCTCCGGGGTCCCGGCGTAGCGGCCCATCGGCGACAGCGCGTCGGGCACCCGGTCCAGGTACGCGCCGAGCAGGGCGCGCAGCACGGCGCGCTGCCCGGCGTCCAGCGCCGCCCCGGGCACCCCGAGCGGCTCCCGCGCCAGCGCGATCGCGGCGTGGTCGGCGTCGTCCAGGCCGGCGGCCGCGTCCATGGCGTCGCTCGCCCGCTGCAGCGCGGCCCACTGGTCGGGGTCGGGGAACGGCGCGCGCCAGACGCCGGCGAGCGGGATGGTGCGGTCACCGGGCGCGACCCGGGTGCGGTTGGCGCCGACGATGTCGGCGGGCGCCCGCGGCAGCACCACCGCGGTGCGGGCCAGGTCGGGGTCCAGCGAGCGGACGAGGTCGCGCGCCAGGTCCTCCACCGCGCCCAGCGGCCGCAGCACCGCGCCACCGAGCAGGGGCGAGGTGGCCGGGTCGGCGCCGAGGAACAGCGGCGTGCACGCCGCGACCCGCCCGTCGACGACCAGGACGTTGACCGACACGTGGTGCCCGCCGAAGCGCCACGCCCACGGCCCCGGCCCGGTCGGGTCGCCGAACACGCGCAGGTGGTAGAGCCCGGGGTCGCGGCCCCGCTCGCGCCCGAACAGCGCGGTGAAGCCCTCGACGCGGTCGAGGACGTTCTCCAGGCCCATCACCACGGCGACGGTGCCGTACGCGGCGGGGGACAGGCCGGTGGCCAGCAGCGCCATCGCCCGCCGCTGCTGGGCCGGGCGCTGCTGGTGCACGGTGAGCCCGCCGTGGTCGGTGGGGGTGTAGAACCAGCGCTGCCGCTCGACGTCGTCCGGCCCGCCGGGCACCGCACCGGTGGCGGTGGCCCGCTGCTCCGCGTCGAGGGCGTCGAGCCACTCCGCCGCCGCGGTGCTCATCGCCGCTGCGGTGCCCGTCGTCGTGGTGGTGTCCGCCGCTGCCCGGGACCCGTCCATGCGCCCGGAGGCTACGGCGGCGGGCGGCCGAAGGCGATCTCGCAGCGCACCGCGGCCGCGTCGAGACCGGTCAGGTCGGCGATGAGCGAGGCCGCGGCCCGCTGGGCGTCGCGCAGGTCCGGCACCTGCGTGGACGCCTCGATCTCGGGCACGTAGAGCACCACGCGGCGGTCCGACGGCCAGGCGAGCACCGTGAAGGTCCTGCGCTCCCCGTCCGGCGGCCCGGTCACACCGGAGACGGTAGCTCAGCCGCAGGGGGTGGCGGAGCAGTCCGGATCGGTGCCGAACAGCAGGTCGTCGGTCCCGCCCCCGCCGGCCCCGTCGAGCCCGCCGGCCCCGTCGAGCCCGCCGCCGTCGAGCCCACCGCCGTCGATGCCGCCGCCGTCGATCCTCCCGCCGTCGAGCCCGCCCCCGCCGATCCCGCCGTCCACCAGGTCGCCCGGCCCGCCGGGCGGTGCGACCGGGACGAGGGGGACGGGACCGCCGGGCGGGACCGGGCCCGGCACGGGCGGCGCGACCGGGTCGGGCGCGGGCGGCGCGACCGGCGGCACCGGCTCCGGCGTCGCGCCGGGCGGGTCGTCCGACGGGCGCTCACCCAGGGGGCGGTAGGCGGGGAAGGGCTCCACGGGGCGCTCGTCCAGCGCGGCGCCCATGAACTCGCGCCACATCCGCCCGGGCAGGTCCTTCCCGGTGATCGGCTCGCCGTCCGCGGTGCGGATCGGGTCGTTGCGGTCGGTGCCGATCCACACGGCCGACGCGAGCGACGGGGTGTACCCGGCCGTCCAGGCGTCGTTGTTCTCCCCGTCCTCGCGGTGCTGCACCGTGCCGGTCTTCGCCGCGACGGGCCGGTCGCCGGGCAGGTCGAACCCGTCGGCCGCGGCGACGTCGAGCAGGGACTCGGTGACGTTGCGCGCCACCTGCTCGGAGAACCGGCGCTCCCCGCCGGTGGGCGCGCTGTAGAGCACCGTGCCGTCCGACGTCACGACCTCGGCCACGAAGTGGGGAGCGTGGTGGACGCCGCCGGCGGCGAGCGTGGCGTAGGCCGAGGCGAGCTCCAGCGCGCTGACCTCCTTGTCGCCCAGCGCGATGCGCGAGGTCGGGTCCTCCAGCGGGGAGGTGATGCCGGCCGAGCGGGCCGCCGCGGCGACGGCCTCCGGCCCGACCTCGCGGGCGAGGGTGTCGAAGACGACGTTGTTCGACACGGTCATGGCCTGCTTGAGGTCGCAGCGCGGGCAGTCGGCGCCCTCGGCGTTGCGCAGGCCCCCGGTCTCCTCGCCGTCGAACTGCTCCCCGAGACCCACCGGCGGGTCCTGCTGCAGCCCCGCCAGCACGACGAAGGGCTTGAACGTCGACCCCGCCAGGCGCCGCACCCGGGCGTAGTCCAGGCCCACCCCGTCGGCCCCGCCGTAGTAGGCGGTGACGCCGCCGGTCGCGGGGTCGATCGCCACCATCCCCGCGCGCAGGTCGTCGGGCTGGCCCTCCAGCGCCTCCTCGACGGCGGCGACCGCTTGCTCCTGCTGCGCCGGATCGATGGTCGTGGTGATCCGCAGGCCCTCCTGGGCCAGGTCGTCGGCGGTGATGCCCAGCGACTCCAGCTCGGCGGTCACGGCGCGGACGATGTGGCCGCCCGCGTCGGCGGGGATGCCGGCCCCGGTGCGCCGCCGGTCCACCGTGGGCGGGAGGGCCGCGGCGGCGCGGTCGGCGGGGGAGAGCCAGCCCTGCTCGACCATGCCGTCGAGCACGAAGTCCAGGCGCCGCTGCGCCCCGTCGGGGTCGACGGCGGGGTCCCAGCGCGACGGCGACTGGATCACCCCGGCGAGCAGCGCCCCCTCGCTGACGTCGAGCTGCTGCACCGCCTTCCCGAAGTAGGCCTGGCTCGCGGCCTCGATCCCGTAGGCGCCGCGGCCGAAGTAGATGGCGTTGAGGTAGTCGCCGAGGATCTCGTCCTTGGGCCGCGCCTGCGAGATCTTGACGGCCAGCACGACCTCCTCGAACTTGCGCCACAGCGAGCGGTCGTCGCCGACGAGGGCGTTCTTCACGTACTGCTGGGTGATCGTCGAGCCGCCGCCGGAGCCGCCGCGCAGCTGGTTCCACACGGCGCGCAGGATGCCGGTCAGGTCGAAGCCCGGGTGGGAGTAGAAGCCGCGGTCCTCCGCGGCGAGCACGGCGTCGCGGACGTGCCGGGGCACCCGGTCGACGGGAACGGCGGTGCGGTTGCCCTCGGCCGGCACCAGGCGGGTCAGCCGGCTGCCGTCGGTGTAGGACACCAGCGCCACCTGGTTGGTGACGGCCTGGTCGGGCGTCGGCACGCGGAACAGCAGGTAGCCGAGCGCGAAGGCCAGCAGGGGGCCGAGCAGCAGGACCGCGAGCGCGCCGAGCGCGACCCGGCGGACGATGCGCCGCCGGCGCCCGCGCCGCTCGGCGGGGGTGGGCTCGGCCCGGCGACGCCCGGCCCCCGCGCGCCGCCGGCCCCCGGGGCGGGCGGGCCCTCGCGGCGGGCCGGCCGGGTCGGGCGGCTCGCGCCACGGCACCGGCGGCGCGGTGGGCCGCGCGTGCCGCCGGCCCGGGGCGGGGTCGTCGCCGGCCCGCTCCGCGCGCGCGGCGCGGCGGCCGAACCGGTCCGGGCGCGGCGGCTGCCACCAGGAGGGGACGGACCCCTGGGTGCGCCGCCGCCGGGAACCGCCGCTCGACGACCCCGCGCTGTGCGCCCCCGTCATCCGCGTCCTCCCGTCCCTCGCGTCGTCCTGACCAACGGCACCCGCGCGCGGCGCGGTGCGGGCGCGGGGCGCACGTCACCCGATGCGGGGCCGCGCTGCACCACCCGTCCCGGTGGGCGGGGGGAGCGCGGGCACGGAGGGTCACGGGAGGGAGCCGTTCGGCCCAGCACCGGGGCGGGACGCCCGCGCGCCGGAGGGCGCTGGTCGTGGTCCACCGCGGGCCGCGGCCCCCGGGAGGGCGGCGGCGCGATCACCGCGGCGGGGAGCTACCCCTCCCGCGCCGCCGCGAGGACCGCGGCGAGGACCTCGGCGACCTCGGCGGGGTCGAACGCGAGCCCGGTGTCGCTCACCGCCAGCTCGACGACGCTCCGGTCCGGGTCGGCGGTGGGCCGGGCCCGCCGGAAGACCTCGACGTCCGGCACGGCCGCGGCCGCCGCCGCCAGGGCCTCCGGGGGCGCCGGGAGGTGGACGTGGAACATCGGGGTGACGGGCGGGTCGGGCACCACGCGCACCCCGGCGGCGCCCAGCCGCGCGGTGATCGCCCCGGCCACCGCCACCGCGTGGTCGCGGTACTCGGCCATCCGCGGCAGGTGCGCGTCCAGGCCGTCCAGCGCGGCCAGCGCGAGCGGCCAGGCGTCCGGCAGCGCCCCGCCGAGCCGCTGCCGCCACACCCCCGCCGCCGCGATCGTCGGGGCGTCGGCGGCGAGCACGGCGCCCCGGACGCCCCGCAGGCCCTTGTAGAGCGAGACGTAGACGCTGTCGAACAGCCCGGCGATCTCGGCGAGCGGGCGGTCGTAGAACGGCTGGGCCTCCCACAGCCGCGCGCCGTCGAGGTGCGCGGCGGCCCCGCGGTCGCGGGCCAGGGCCACCTGCCCGGTGAGCTCCTCCCAGCCCGGGAGGGTGCCGCCGATCTCACGCTGTGGCAGCTCCCACAGCACCGCGGCGAGCGGCTCGCCGACCTCGCGCAGCGCCGCGGTGTCCAGCGGACGGTGGGGGTCGCCGACGGGGTGGAACCGCAGGCCGTGCACGGCGCTGTACCCGCGGGCCTCCCACGCGTCGAGGTGGCAGGTGGGGTGCGCGGCGAAGGCGGTCCGCCCGCGGGCCTCGGCGTGCACGCGCAGCGCCACCTGCTGCGCCATGGTGCCGGAGGGGAAGAACAGCGCGGCGCCGGTGCCGAGCAGCACCGCCGTGCGCTGCTCCAGCTCGGCGACCGGGGCCGCCGGGTCGGTGCCGGGTGCGACCCGGGCGAGCAGGCGGGTGAGGACGGCGTGCGGGTCGCGGTGGAGGTCGGCGTGCGGGGAGAAGGCGCGGCGCTTCGTCACGATTGACTATGGACCTTCCGCGCCCGGCCACGCATCCTGGTTCCGATCTTCTCCTGATGCGGAGGCGCGTTGACGATGTGGTGGGTGGCTGCCGCGGCCGCGTGGCTGATCGGTGCGTCGGCGGTGGCGCTGGTCCTCGGCGCCGTGGTGCGCCGCAGCCACGGAGCCGTCCCCGCCGCCGTGCTCACCGCCGGTCCCGCCGCCGACCCCGCCGCCGTCCGACGCGCGCCGGAGCCCGTCGCGGTGCCCGCCCAGCGCTCCGGCCCGCCCCCGACGCCACCCCACGGGCTGCGGTCGCAGGGGCACCTGTCCTGCGTCGCGTCGGTACGCCCGCGGCGCTGAGGGCCGCGGGACCTCACCCTCCGGCGAGGACGGCCGCCATCCGGTCGCGCAGCGCCGTCGCCGCGGAGTAGGGCCGCACGAGCACGGTCAGCGCGGCGATCTCGCCGTCGCGCTCCTCGAGGATGTCGACGCCCTCCAGGGCGCGGTCGCCCACCCGCGTCGCGAACCGGAGCACGTGCCCGTCCCCGCCGGAGTACTCGGCGGTGTAGCGGAAGTCCTCGAACACCGTGAACACCGCGCCCAGCACCGCCCCCAGCGCCTCGCGGCCGTGGTAGGGCCGGTGCGCGACGGGGGAGTGGAACACGGCGTCCTCGGCGAACAGCGCCACGGCGGCCGCGACGTCACCGGCCTCGACGGCGGCCCGGAACCGGGCGGCGGGGGTGCTCATGGGAGGGATCATGCCCCGCCGGCGCCGCAGCGGTCCCGGGGTCACCCCCTCAGCCCAGCGGCAGGCCCAGCTCGGCGGGGGGCGTGGCGAGGTCGGGCACGTCCAGCTCCGCGCCCGCGACGTCCAGGTCCGGGGTCTCGACCTCGGCCTCCGACAACCGCACCCCGGCCCCGTCCGACGCGGTGAGCTCCGCCTCGGGCGCCGCCAGCCGCGCCGCGCCGACGCCGGCCGGGCCGAGCTGCACCGGCTCGGTGGACGCGGACGGGCCGGTGACGGCCACCCCGTCGGGTTCGAGCGCCACGGCCCCCGGGCGGACCGCCGGTGCGGCGGGCAGGGCCGGCGCCCGCACCCCGGGCGGCTCCACCACGGTCCCGCCGTCCGCCCCACCGCCGCCGTCGCCACCGCCGCTGTCGCCACCGCCGTCGCCGTCGCCGGAGCCCCCGTCCCCGCCGGACCCGTCCCCGCCCGGCCCGGCCCCCGACCCGCCGTCCCCGCCGGGGGCGCCGCCGCCGGGTGCGCCGGCCGTGCCGCCGGGTCCGGCCGCTCCGCCCGCCGGTGCCCCGGGGGCCGGGAGGGCCCCGGGGGCCCGGGGGGCCGGCGCGCCGCCGGTGGCCAGGGCGGCGATGTCCGCGCCGGTGACCGGGGTCGGGTCGCCGGCGGGCGCCGGGGTGGGGAAGGCGGTGGCCAGCGCGACGAGGTCGGACGGGGCACCGGCCGGGGCGGTGGGGGCGGCCACCCCGGGGACGCGCTCGCCGGCGGCGCCGGCGGCGCCGTCGGTGCCGCCCGCGTCCGCCCGGTCGGCCTGCGCCTCCTGCAGGGCCGCCGCGCCCAGCACGGCCCCGGCCAGGGCGAGAGCGCCCACGGCGACGGCCGCCCGCCCGTGCCCGGGCGGGCGCGGGGCCGAGAGCGTGGGCACCGGGGGCCCGACGTGCCCGCGCGGACGGAGCTGCTGCGCGGTCGTGTGCGGGCCGCGTAGGCCCTCGCGGCGCAGGATGTCGGCCACGGACAGCACGGCGGGGTTCTCGGGCTCGGGCGGGATCACGGGCGGCCTTCCGGGACGGTGCGGCGGGGGGCGGGGGAGCGGGGGAGCAGTCCTGCTCCCGGTGTCGCCCCGCGCCCCGCCGCCGTTGCCGCGCCGGGCCCGCATCACCCGTCCAGTGCACCTGCTCCACCCGTTCGCCCAGCGGTGATCACGCTGCGCAGTCAGCCGCGGGCGAACCCGATTGCTCGATGAGCGAGCACTCATCTACCGTCGCGCCGTGATCCCCACCGGCACCGGCCGCGGCCGACGGCTGCCCCCCGACGAGCGGCGGGCGGCGCTGGTCGACGCCGCGCTGCCGCTGGTGCTGCGGCACGGCGCGGGGGTCAGCACCCGGCGGATCGCGGAGGCCGCGGGCGTCGCCGAGGGCACGATCTTCCGCGTCTTCCCGGACAAGGAGGCGCTGGTCCGGGCCGTCGTCGGGGCCGCCCTCGACCCCGGCCCGCTGCGGGACGCGATCCGCGCGATCGACCCCGACCGCCCGCTGCGCGACCGGCTCGTCGCCGTCGTGGCGCTGCTCCAGGAGCGGCTCTCGGGCGTGTTCACCCTGTTCGACGCCCTCGGTGCGCGCCCGCCGGCCCGCGACGGGTCGGGCCACGGGCACCAGCACCCCCGCGCGCTGAACGAGGCCCTGCACGCCGCCGTCGTCGAGGTCGTCGGGGCCGACGCCGACCGGCTCCGCGTCCCGGCGGGCGAGCTGGCCCGCCTGCTGCGCCTGCTCACCTTCTCCGCCACGCACCCGCGCGTGTGCGACGGCGCCCCGCTCACCGCGGAGCAGGTCGTCGACGTGCTGCTGGACGGCGTGCTCACCCGACCCGACCGCGCCGGCGACCACCGCCGCACGGACACCCGCCCCGACGAGGACCGCCCGTGCTGACCCGTCTGCTGCGCAGCTTCCTGCGCCCCTACACCCGCCCGCTGCTGATCATCGTCGGGCTGCAGCTCGTCGGCACCGCGGCCTCGCTGTACCTGCCCAGCCTCAACGCCGACATCATCGACTCGGGCATCGCCCGCGGCGACACCGGCTACATCCTGTCGATCGGCGGCTGGATGCTGTTCGTGACGCTGGTGCAGGTCGCCTGCTCGGTCGGGGCGGTGTTCCACGGCGCCCGCACCGCGATGGGCTTCGGCCGCGACGTCCGCGCCGCGGTGTTCGGCCGCGTCGGCGACTTCTCCGCGCGCGAGGTCAACCGCTTCGGCGCGCCGTCGCTGATCACGCGCAGCACCAACGACGTGCAGCAGGTGCAGGTGCTCGTGCTCACCTCCTGCACGATGCTGGTCGCGGCGCCGATCACGTGCGTCGGCGGCGTCGTCATGGCCCTGCGCGAGGACGTGGGGCTGTCGTGGCTGGTGGCGGTGTGCGTGCCCGTCCTGGTCGTGGCGATCGGCCTGGTCATCGTGCGGATGGTGCCGGAGTTCCGGCTCATGCAGGTGCGCATCGACGCGGTCAACCGGGTCCTGCGCGAGCAGATCACCGGTGTCCGGGTGGTGCGCGCGTTCGTGCGCGAGCCGGGGGAGACCGAGCGGTTCGGCCGCGCCAACACCGCCGTCACCGACGTCGCGATCCGCGCCGGGCGGCTGCAGGCGCTGATCTTCCCGATCGTGATGCTGGTGCTCAACGCGTCCAGCGTGGCCGTGCTGTGGTTCGGCGCCGAGCGCATCGACGCCGGCCAGATGCAGATCGGCGCGCTCACCGCCTTCCTGCAGTACCTGCTGCAGATCCTCATGGCCGTCATGATGGCCACCTTCATGGCGATCATGATCCCGCGCGCCGCCGTGTGCGCCGACCGGATCGTCGAGGTGCTCGACACCGAGCCGTCCGTGCACCCGCCCGCCGTCCCCGTCGCGCCGGCCCGGCTCGACGGGGTGGTCGAGTTCGACGGGGCCGGCTTCCGCTACCCCGGCGCGGCGGCGCCCGTCCTGTCCGGGGTGACCTTCACGGCCCGGCCGGGGGAGACCACCGCGGTCATCGGCAGCACCGGCGCGGGCAAGTCGACGCTGGTGTCGCTGGTGCCGCGGCTGTTCGACGCCACCGAGGGCGCGGTCCGGGTGGACGGCGTCGACGTGCGCGACCGGGAGCCCGCCGAGCTGCTCGCCCGCATCGGCTGGGTGCCGCAGAAGGCGTTCCTGTTCTCCGGCACGATCGCGTCCAACCTGAGGATGGGCGCCCCGGACGCCACCGACGCCGAGCTGTGGCGCGCGCTGGAGATCGCCCAGGCGTCCGGGTTCGTGCGGGAGCGGGGGCTGGACGCGGTGATCGACCAGGGCGGCACCAACGTCTCCGGGGGGCAGCGCCAGCGGCTCGCGATCGCCCGCGCGCTCGTCCGCCGGCCCGCCGTGTACGTCTTCGACGACGCGTTCTCCGCACTCGACCTCAGCACCGACGCGCGGCTGCGCGCGGCGCTGGCCCCGGAGACCCGCGACGCCACGGTGATCATCGTGGCCCAGCGCGTGTCCACCGTGCGCGACGCCGACCGGATCGTGGTGCTCGACGACGGGCACGTCGTCGGCGTCGGGCGCCACTCCGAGCTGCTCGAGCACTGCCCGACCTACCGCGAGATCGTCGACTCCCAGATGGAGGTGGCGGTCTGATGGCGGCCCCGACCACGACCGGCGCCCGCGCCGGGCAGGACGCCGAGACGGCGGAGGCCGCCCGGGGCATGGCCAACGCCCGCCGCGGGGGCGGACCGCCGTGGGCGGGGGTGGGCCAGCCGGGCGAGAAGCCCAGGGCGTTCCTCCCGTCGGGGCGCCGCCTGGTCGGGCGGCTGGCGCCGGAGCGGTGGGGCGTGGTCGCCGTGCTGCTGCTGGGCGTCGTCTCGACCTCGCTCAACGTGGTCGGGCCGCTGCTGCTCGGCGCGGCCACCGACGTGATCTTCGCCGGGGTGATCGGGCGGTCGCTGCCGGCGGGCCTGTCGGCCGACCAGGCGATCGACCGGGCCCGGGCGGCCGGGGACGACACCGTCGCCAACCTCATCGGCGCCCAGGGCGTGGTCCCGGGCGTCGGGATCGACTTCCCGGCGCTGGGGATGGTGCTGCTCGGCGTCATCGCGCTCTACGTCGGGGCGGCGCTGTTCGGCTACGCGCAGGGGTACCTGCTCAACGGCATCGTCCAGCGCGTCGTGTTCGTGCTGCGCCGCGAGTGCGAGGAGAAGCTGCACCACCTGCCCCTGGCCTACCTCGACGCGCAGCAGCGCGGCGAGATCCTCTCCCGCGTCACCAACGACGTCGACAACGTCTCCACCAGCCTGCAGCAGACCCTGTCGCAGCTGCTCACCTCGCTGCTGACGCTCGTCGGGGTGCTCGTGATGATGGTCGTCGTGTCGCCGCTGCTCACGCTGGTGGCGCTGGTGGCGATCCCGCTCTCGCTCGGCCTCACCGCGGCCATCGCCAAGCGCAGCCAGCCGCAGTTCGTGGCGCAGTGGCGCCACACCGGCCGGCTCAACGCGCTGATCGAGGAGTCGTTCACCGGCCACGAGCTGGTGCGTGCGTTCGGGCGCCGCGAGCAGAGCGACGCCGAGTTCGCGAGCCGCAACGACGACCTGCACGACGCGAGCTTCCGGGCGCAGTTCGTGTCCGGCACGATCATGCCGTCGATGATGTTCCTCGGGAACCTCACCTACGTGTCCGTCGCGGTGATCGGCGGGCTGCAGGTGGCCGGCGGGTCGCTGTCGCTGGGCGCGGTGCAGGCGTTCATCCAGTACTCGCGCCAGTTCACCCAGCCGCTGACCACCGTCGCGTCGATGGCGAACGTGCTGCAGTCCGGCGTGGCCTCGGCCGAGCGCGTCTTCGGGCTGCTCGACGCCGACGAGCAGAGCCCGGACCCCGAGGACCCCGCCGTGCGCACGCAGCGCCGCGGGCGGGTGGCGTTCGAGCACGTGTCCTTCCGGTACCGGCCCGACACCCCGCTGATCGAGGACCTGTCGCTGGTGGCCGAGCCCGGCCAGACCGTCGCGATCGTCGGCCCCACCGGCGCGGGCAAGACCACGCTGGTCAACCTGGTCCTGCGCTTCTACGAGCTCGACGCCGGGCGGATCACCCTCGACGGCGTCGACACCACCGCGATGACCCGCGCCGACCTGCGCTCCGGGGTCGGGATGGTGCTGCAGGACACCTGGCTGTTCGGCGGCACGATCCGCGACAACATCGCCTACGGCGACCCGGACGCCTCCGAGGAGGAGCTGCTCGCCGCCGCGCGGGCCACCTACGTCGACCGGTTCGTGCGCAGCCTCCCCGACGGCTACGACACCGTCATCGACGAGGAGGGCAGCAACGTCAGCGCGGGGGAGAAGCAGCTGATCACGATCGCGCGCGCGTTCCTGGCCGACCCGTCGCTGCTGATCCTCGACGAGGCCACCAGCTCGGTCGACACCCGCACCGAGGTGCTCGTGCAGCGGGCGATGGCCGCCCTGCGCAGCGACCGCACCAGCTTCGTCATCGCCCACCGGCTGTCCACCATCCGCGACGCCGACCTCATCCTCGTGATGGAGGCGGGCCGCATCGTCGAGCAGGGCACGCACGCCGAGCTGCTCGCCGCGGGCGGGGCCTACCGGGCGCTGTACGAGTCCCAGTTCGCCGGGGCGACCGCGGGGTAGGCCGACGGGTCCCCGGCGCCGGGGACGTCCCACCGGCACGGGCAGCGACACGAGGGGCGGCGACCGGGTCCTCCGCCACCTCCTCGCCGACACCCTCGGCGCGGGACGGCGCCGGCCCCCGTCGGGCGGGGGCCCGCGGTCCCGCGGCGCGGTACGGTGGGGCGCGTGCCCGACGTCGCCGTGCCCGGCGCGACCAGCGTCCCGGTCCTCGCGGCGTACCTGGCCGTCCCGGACGGGCCCGGACCGTGGCCCGGCGTGGTGGTGCTGCACGAGGTGTTCGGTCTCACCGCCGACACCCGCGCCCAGGCCGACCGGCTCGCCGCCGAGGGCTACCTCGCGGTGGCGCCCGACCTGTTCACGGCGGGACGGCTGCGCTGCCTGCGGTCGGTGTTCGCGGCGGTGCTGAGCGGCGAGGGCCCGGCGTTCGGCGACATCGAGGCCACCCGCCTGTGGCTGGCCGCCCGCCCGGAGTGCACCGGGCGCACCGGGGTGATCGGGTTCTGCCTGGGTGGCGGGTTCGCCCTGGGCGCCGCCGCGCACGGCTTCGACGCCGCCGCCCCGAACTACGGCCACCTGCCGCGCACCGCACCCGAGGGCCTGCGCGGGGCGTGCCCGGTGGTCGCCAGCTACGGCGGGAGGGACCCGGCGCTGCGCGGCGCCGCCGCCCGGCTCGACGGACTGCTCACCGAGCTGGGCGTGGAGCACGACGTGCGCGAGTACCCCGACGCCGGGCACTCGTTCCTCAACCGGGAGACCGGGCTCGTACCGGGGACCATGCGGGTCACGGGGCTGGGCGGGTACCACGGGCCGTCGGCGGCGGACGCGTGGCGGCGCATCCTGGCGTGGTTCGACCGGCACCTGCGCGAGCCGGACGCGGACCGCGCTACCGCCGGGTAGCGACACGCCGCCGAGCGCCGAGAGGGGGCGGTCGTCCGACGGGCGGGCACGGGGTCCGGGTGGGTCGTCGAGCGGTCGGACCTGCCCCGTCCTGGGACTTCCTGAGAGCGTCACGAGGCGTTCGGAGCAGTCCCGTTGGCGTTCGGACCTATGCCCTGCCGCTCGTCGCACGTGGTGCGACGCCGGGCCGGGGACGCTCTCAGAGTCGCAACCCGGGCCCGGTCCCCGCTCCTACGGTTCCCGGCATGGAGTCCCGGGACATCGCCGCCGTGCGCACGGTGTGGATCGCCGCGCTCGGCGTCGTGCTCGCCGGTCCGGTGCTGCTGCGGATGGTGCTCGCGCCGCCGGCGCCCCTGTGGACCCAGCTGTCCACGGTCACCGGTCTCCTCGCGCTGTCCTCCATCATGGCCGCCGCCGTCCTGCCGTCCCGCGTCCGGTCGCTGACGCGGGCCTTCGGCATCGAGGGCGTCCTGGAGGTGCACCGCAGCCTCGGGGTGCTCGCCGCCTCGCTCGTGCTGCTCCACCTGGCCTGCGTGGTGGCCGCCGACCCGTCCGACGCCATGCTGCTCGTGCCGGGCTACACCACCAGCGCCTCCACCGCCGCCACGCTCGCCACGGTCTCGATCGGGCTGCTCGTCGGCCTCGCCCTCACCCGCTCCCGCACCAAGCACCTGCCCTACGAGCTGTGGCGCTGGAGCCACATCGGCCTCGCCGGGCTCGTCGTGATCGGCAGCGCGCTGCACGTCTGGTACCTCCAGAAGCTCGTCGCCGACGCCGTGTTCGGCACGGTGCTGAGCCTGTTCGCCGTGCTGCTGTTCGCCGTGCTGCTGCACCGCTGGGTGCTGCGGGCCTGGACCGACCCGGCCGCGGAGTTCGTGGTGCGCGAGGTGCGGCCCGAGTCGGCCACGGTGAGCACGCTCGTGCTCGACCGGCGCCGGGGCCGCCACGCGGGGCAGTACGTCCCCTTCACCTTCGCGCCCGGACAGTTCGCCTGGCTGCGGCTGCAGCGCTCGGTCGCCGCCGCCGAGCACCCCTTCACCATCGCCTCCTCCGCCGCCGACGGCGACGTCCTGGAGTTCACCGTGCGCCGCCACACGGGCGGGTTCACCGACGGCATCGGCGGGCTGCGCCCCGGGCAGCCGGTCTGGGTCGACGGCCCGCACGGCGCGTTCACCTCCGACGACGGGTGCCGCGGCGACGGGCTCGTGCTCATCGCCGGCGGCGTCGGCGTCACCCCGATGATGAGCATCCTGCGCACCGCCGCGCACCGCGGCGACGACCGGCGCTTCCACCTCGTGCTCGTCGTGCGCCGCCGCGACGACGTGCTGTTCCGCTCCGAGCTCGCCGCCCTGGCCGGGGTGCTGGACCTGCAGGTCACCGAGGTCCTCCGCTCGCCGGGCGGGGACACCGCCGCGCTGGTCGCGGCGCTGTGCGAGGAGCCCGCTCCCGAGAAGCTCGACTACTTCGTCTGCGGCGCGCCCGCGCTCGTCGCCACCGCCTTCCACGCCTTCGACGCCCTGGGCGTCCCCGCCGACCAGGTCCGCACCGAGCAGTTCGACATGGCCTGACCGCTCCACCCGGCTCCCCGCCGCAGCACCCGCTCCCCCCGCAGTCCCGCCCGACGTCCGCTCCCCGCTCGCTCCCCTCCTGCACGTGTACGAAAGGGCTCCCCACCCCATGCTCCGCCGTGTCCCCCGCGCGCTGCGCGTCGCCGTCATCGGGACGGTGCTCCTGGCGATCCTCGCCTCGATCGGCCAGTCCTGGACCAACTCCACCCCCGGTGCGGGGGGCTACGTCGACACCCAGTGGGGCCCCCTGGGCCCGGCCGACCGCAACCTGCTGGTCGCCGTGCGGCTGGCCGGGCTGTGGGAGGGCCCGACCGGCGCCCAGGCCTCCTTCCAGGCCTCCCGGGAGGAGACGCAGCAGGTCGGCACGAACCTGAGCATCGAGCACCCCGAGCTCGACCGGATCGTGCTGGAGACCGCCGGCCAGCTCGGGGTCCAGCTGCCCAGCAGCCCCACCCCGCAGCAGATGGCGTGGATGAACGAGCTGAGCGGGCTCACGGGCACCGAGTACGACCGCCGCTTCGTGCAGATCGTGCGCGAGGCGCACGGCACCGTCCTGCCGGTGATCGCCCAGGTGCGGGCCGGCACCCGCAACGAGCTGGTGCGGCAGTTCGCCGAGACCACCGACGAGTACGTCAACCGGCACATGGACTACCTCGAGAGCACCGGCCTCGTCGACTACGACGCGCTGCCCGCTCCTCCCTCGCCCGGCCTGCTGTCGGCCGAGCGCGGCCCGTTCGACCTCATCGTCCCCGGCCTGGTCGTGCTCGCCGCGCTGCTCGCCGCCGCCGGCCTGCTCACCGCCCTGCGCCGCCGTCCCCGCCCCGCCGCGGACGGTGCGGTGCCCGGCGGCCCGCCGGTGACCGGCCGCGCGATCGCCGCGATCGCCGCCGCGCCCGCCCGCCCCGCCCCGGCGGCGGCCCGCGGCTCCCGCAAGCGCCTCCCCAGCCCGCTCCCGGCGCGGCCCACCGACTCCGGCGCCTACCGCATCACCGCGACGCCCGAGGTCGAGCCCGAGCCGCCCGTCGCCGGGTACGCCGACGGCGCCTACGAGTACGACGTCGAGCCCGGCGACGCCCGCTACGCGGACGTCCAGCAGGCGGAGAGCCGGTACGCCGACGCCCGGTCCGTGGACGCCCGGCCCGTGCCCTACGCCGACGGCGAGTACGCCGAGTACGCGGGCACCCAGTACACCGAGCCCGTCGCCGTGCCCGAGACCCCGGGCGACACCGGGCCCCTGCCGCGCTCGCGCCGCCGGTCCCGCCACTCCGTCCGCACCTGACCCCGATCCGCTCCCCCCAACCACCCCCGAGAGGCGCGCTCCCCATGCCCACTCCCCGTCATCGCCACCTCCGCAACGTGGTGGTCTCCCTGGCCGCGGCCACCGCCGTCGTCCTCGGCCCCACGGCCTGCGACCTCGGCATCGGCGCCCCCAGCGCCGCGCCCCCGCCCGCCGCCGGGGAGGGAGCGGGACCGACGTCGGTCGCCGCCGTCCCCGTCGGGTCGGTCGAGGACCTCGAGCCCACCCCCGCACCGACGTCCGCCGGTGAGGCTCCTGCCGCCGGCGGCGGGGCGGCCCCGGGCAGCGACGCCCCCGAGGAGAGCGAGGCCCCGGTCGAGGGTGCGCCGCCCGCCGACGGCGAGGCCCCCGCGGACGGGGAGGAGCCCGCCGAGGGCGAGGCCCCGGTCGAGGGCGAGGAGCCCGCCGCGACGACGGCCCCCGAGACCTCGGCCCCCGTCACCACCGCGCCCGCGGCCCCGCCGGCCGCCCCCGGCCTGGAGACGCTCGGCGGCGACTGCACGGGCAGCGACCTGGAGGCCCACGACGGGTTCCAGAAGGCCCCGCGCTGCGTGTCGATCGCCATGGGCGAGGTGCCGGCGGAGAACCAGAGCCCGGCGATCCTGATCGTCGAGTCGCCGGACGAGGTCAACGCCGGTGAGGCCTTCGAGATCGTGGTCAGCTCCTGCAACCTGGTGCGCGACCGGTTCCTCGGTGCGGCCGCCGGCGGCTACTACCGCGAGAGCTCCTTCCTCAACGAGGAGGGCCTCGTCCGCGGCCACTTCCACACCGCCGTCCAGTCCATCGGCGGCGCGGCCGAGGCGCCCGACGCCACCCCCGTGCCCGCCTTCTTCCTCGCCACGCAGGACAACGGCGGCGGCGCCGGCTGCGACGAGGTGCGGGTGCCGATCACGGTGAAGGACCCGGGCACCTACCGGATCTCCACCTGGGCCGGTGACGGCTCGCACCGCACGCCGATGATGCAGCGGGCCAACCAGACCCCTGCGTTCGACACGGTGCGCCTGACGGTCAACTGACCACGACCCGGTCGGGCCCGGCAGTTATTTGCGAAAGCAACTACACTGCCGGGCATGACCGGTATCGCCCCCCACGGGCTGCACCACGTCACCGCCATCGCGGGAGACCCGCAGGCCAACGTCGACTTCTACACGCGCGTGCTCGGCCTGCGGCTGGTCAAGCGCACGGTGAACTTCGACGCTCCCGACACCTACCACCTCTACTACGGCGACGGGGCCGGGCGGCCGGCCACGCTGCTCACCTTCTTCCCCTGGCGCGGCGTCCCGTCCGGCCGCCAGGGCAGCGGCCTGACCACCGCCACCGCGTTCGGCGTGCCGCCGGAGTCGCTGGGCTGGTGGCAGAGTCGCCTCGCCGCGCTCGCCGTCGACCACGACGCCCCGCGCACGCGCGACGGCGAGGAGGTCCTCACGCTGCGCGACCCCGACGGCCTGGTCATCGACCTGGTCGCCGCGCCCGGCGACGAGCGCTCCGGGTGGGACGGCGCCGCGGATGTCCCCGCGGAGCACGCCGTCCGCGGGCTGCACTCCCTGACGCTGTCCGAGGCCGTGCCGGAGCGCACCGTCGACCTGCTCACCGGGATGCTCGGCATGGTCCCGGCCGGCGAGGACGGCGACCGCGCCCGGTTCGCCATGGCAGGGGGCGGCAGCGGGGCGGTCGTCGACGTCGCCGCCGACCCGCGCCCGCGCGGGCTGCAGGCGGGCGGCACCGTGCACCACATCGCCTTCCGCGTGCCCGACCGGGCCACGCAGGAGCGCTGGCGCGCCGAGCTGGTCGAGGCGGGTCTGCACGTCACCGACATCCGCGACCGGCAGTACTTCACCTCCATCTACTTCCACGAGCCCGGGGGCGTCCTGCTGGAGATCGCCACCGACGAGCCGGGCTTCGCCGTCGACGAGCCGCTGCTGGAGCTGGGCCGGGCCCTCAAGCTGCCGCCGTGGCTGGAGCCCAGCCGCGCGCAGATCGAGGCGGCGCTGCCGCCGCTGCGGGTGGGCCGGTGACCGAGCCCGCGAGGTCACCGTCGGACGCCGCGACCCGGCCGCACGTCCTGCTCGACGGCGGGGGAGCGCCGCCGCTGCTCCTGCTGCACGGCACCGGCGGCACCGAGCGGGACCTGCTGCCGCTGCGCGAGCACCTGGCCCCGGACGCTCCGGTGCTGTCCCCGCGCGGCACGGTGCTGGAGAACGGGATGCCGCGGTTCTTCCGCCGACTCGCCGAGGGGGTCCTCGACGAGGACGACCTGCGCGCCCGGGTGGACGAGCTGGCCGGCTTCGTCACGACGACGGCGCCCGGGCACGACGGCGCCTGGTGGGCGGTCGGCTTCTCCAACGGCGCCAACACCGCCTCCGCGCTGCTGCTGCGCCGACCCGGGCTGCTGGCCGGCGCGGTCCTGTTCGCCGCGATGGTGCCCTTCGCGCAGCCGCCCGAGGTCGACCTCACCGGGAAGCGGGTGGCGGTGTCCAACGGCCGCCGCGACCCGCTCGTGCCGGTCGCGCAGACCGCCGCGCTCGTGGCCCAGCTGCGGGACCGCGGCGCGGAGGTGGCCGAGTTCCCCCACGCCGGGGGGCACGGCATCGACCCGGGGCTCCTGCCGGACCTCCGCGCGTTCCTCCACGGCCGGCCTTCCCCCCCGGGCTAGGGTGCCGGGCATGGCCCGGTACTTCGACGTGCACCCGGTGGACCCCCAGTCCCGCGCGATCGGCCAGGTGGCCGACCTCGTGCGGGACGGGGGGTTGATCGCCTACCCCACCGACTCCTGCTTCGCGCTGGGCTGCCAGCTCGGCAACGGCAAGGGGCTGGAGCGGATCCGCGAGATCCGCCGGCTCGACGACAAGCACCACTTCACGCTGGTGTGCGCCGACTTCGCCCAGCTCGGCCAGTTCACGATCGTGCCCAACGCCGTGTTCCGGGCGATCAAGGCCAGCACGCCGGGCCAGTACACGTTCATCCTGCCGGCCACCAAGGAGGTTCCGCGCCGGCTGCTGCACCCGAAGAAGAAGACCGTCGGCGTGCGCATCCCCGACCACCCCGTCGCCCAGGCGCTGCTGGCCGAGCTGGGGGAGCCGCTGCTGTCCTCGACGCTGCTGCTGCCCGGCGAGCCCGAGCCGCTCACCCAGGGCTGGGACATCAAGGAGCGGCTCGACCACGTCGTCGACGCCGTCATCGACTCGGGGGAGTGCGGCACCGAGCCCACGACGGTCGTCGACCTCTCCGGCGACGAGCCGGAGATCGTGCGCCGCGGCGCGGGCGACCCGTCACGCTTCGAGTAGGGGGCCGACCCCGGCGGCGGCGGACGCGGGCAGCAGCGCGGGGGGCAGCAGCACCGCGTCGGAGAGCAGCAGCGGGGTGAACTCCTCGGGCGGCGCCGGCCGCGCGACGAGGTGGCCCTGCACGAAGTCGCAGCCCAGCCGCTGCAGCTCGCGGAGCTGACCCGGCCGCTCCACGCCCTCGGCCACCGTGCGCACCCCGAGGTGGCGGGTCAGCTCGAACAGCCCCACCAGGAACCGCTTCTGGTGCACGTCGTGGTCGATGTCGGCCACGAAGAACCGGTCGATCTTCACCGTGTCCACCGGCGTGCTCGACAGCCGGGCGAGCGTGCTGAACCCGGTGCCGAAGTCGTCGAGCGCCACGCGGGCGCCGGCCTCCCGCAGCGCGACGAGGACGTCGGCCGCGGTGTCCGGGCGGTGGGTCGCCGACGACTCGGTGATCTCGGCGATGAGCTGGCCGTGCGCGAGCCCGTGGCGCGCCACCAGCTGCGCGATCCGCGCGGGCAGCCCGGCGTCGGTGAGCTCCACCGGGTCGATGTTCACCGCCACCCGCAGCCGCCGGTGGCCCAGGCCCGCGTTCCACCGGGCCAGCTGCGCGGCGGCCTGCTCCAGCATCAGCGCGGTGAACGGCCCGGACAGCCCGCCGCGCGTGGCCAGCGGCACGAACACCGCGGGCGCGACCTCGGTGCCCCGGTGGGTCCACCGCGCCAGCGCCTCCAGCGCCCCGATCCGCCCCGTCACCGGGTCGACGACCGGCTGGTAGACCGCGCGGACCGACCCGTCGCGCAGGGCGGCGGCGAAGGCCGCGTGCAGCGCGTCGTCGCGGCCGACGCCGTCGCGGTGGCGCAGCGCGTCCATGGCCGGCCCGTGCACGAGCACGCCGTCCTTGCCCGCGGACTTCACCGCGTACATGGCGACGTCCGCGCGGTGCAACAGCGTGCCGGCCGCGGTGCCCGGCCCGGCCGTGGCGACGCCGATGCTCGCCGACACCGTCACCGCGCGGCCGTCGAGGTGGATGGGCTCGCGCAGCGCGGTGAGCAGCCGCCGGGCCAGCGCGCTGCCGCCGTCGCCGCTCTCCACCAGCACGGCGAACTCGTCCCCGCCCAACCGGGCGAGCGTGTCGCCCGCGCGCACCGCCCCGCCCAGCCGCTCCGCCACGCGCACCAGCAGCGCGTCGCCCACCGCGTGGCCGAGGGCGTCGTTGACCGCCTTGAACCCGTCGAGGTCGCAGTAGACGACCGTGACCCGGCCCCCGCCGCCCGCCCCGCCGCGCTCGGTCCGGTCCAGCGCCTTCGCGAGCCGGTCGAGGAACAGGGCGCGGTTGGCGAGCCCGGTCAGCGCGTCGTGGAAGGCGAGATGGGCCAGCTCCCGCTCGCGCTGCTGCAGCGCCACGGCGAGCCGCTGGCTCTCCCGCACGGCCGCGTACTGCCGGCCCAGCACCAGCCCGACCAGCACCACCACCAGCGCGACGGTGACGCCGTCGATGCCCGAACCGTCGGCGGCGGCCGCCGCGGCAACCACCACCGCGGCCCCCAGCGGCAGGTAGGGCAGCAGCCGCGCCGACGCCACCGCCTCGGGGGGAGGCGGGCGCCGCTCCGGTGGGCGGCCCCGCCCCACCAGCGCACCCGCCGTGGCGAGCAGGGCGAAGGCCGTCCACCAGCCCCAGTCGACCGGCGTGCCCGAGGTGTAGGTGCCGGCCGCCGTGGCGTAGGAGAACGCCGCGTCCGACACGCCCATCGCCAGCAGGGCCGCCGCGAGCAGCGCCCACAGCAGCGGCTCCTCGCGCGTCTGCGCCACGGTCAGCACGGCCACGGTGAGCAGCACGATGTCCGACAGCGGGTAGGCCAGCGCCACGCCGGCGGTGAACGGCTCGAACGCCGAGGTGATCGGCTCCACGACCGTGAGCCAGGCCAGCAGGGCCAGCGCGCAGCCCACCATCACCGCGTCGAGCACCCGCCGGGGCGTGGACAGCCCCGGTCCGCGCGGCGTCAGCAGCGCCAGCCCGACGAGCGCGGCGACGGGGAAGCCGAGGAAGCCGACGTCGGCGAGGGAGGGGAAGGGCACGGCCCGCCCGGCCGCCTCGGCCGCGGTCCAGACCACCTGCCCGGCTCCCCAGGACCCCGCGGCGAGCGCCAGCGCGGCCCAGGCGCCGCGGAGCCGCCCGCGCGAGCGGCGCGCCGCACCCCCGCAGGCCCCGGCCGCGCCCAGCGCCAGCGCCAGCGACCCGAGGTTCGCCACCGCCGTGCGCGCCGGGTCGTCCAGCGCCGCGGTGGCGACGACCAGGCCGAGCGCGACCGTCCCGGCGAGGACGGGCACGGCCACGACCGGCCCCGGGCGGGGCGGTGCGCCCGGACCCGCGGGCGGCGGGGCGGGCTCGGGCGCGAGGGTCACGCCCGTGGATCGGCCGGCGGGGGCGTTCGGTTGACGGTCGCGACCGGGCCGGCGCCACGAGGTGCCGGAGGTGAGCCGGGCGGTCGCGCGGTCACCCGGCCGGGTGAGGGCCGGGTCCCGCCCCGCATCAGCGGCTCTGCAGCGCGTCCAGCGCCACGGCCATCGCCGCGGCCACGCGGAAGTCCAGCCGGGGGTCGTGCACCGTGACGTCGTAGCGGTCGCGCACCGACCTGCGGCGCTCGCTCGTCAGCACCGGGGCGCCCGTCGCGGTGTCGGTGAAGTCGAAGTGGAACAGGAACGGCACGGGGATGTCGCCGACGACGGGGATGACCGTCCACAGCCGCCGCAGCACGGCGATCACCGGCCGGCGCTCCTGACCGCGGGCCTCCAGGCCGGGGGCGGACAGGGTCCAGGTGGAGCGCAGCAGGCTCGCGCCGAACTCCTTGCGGAACGTGCCGAGCGACCGGCCGCTGTCGTCGAACACGTCGTGCTCGGCCCCGATGTCGAGGCGCTGGCGGGCCTTGAACGAGAACACCCGCCGCTGCTTGGACTCGTCGGTGAAGAACTGCACCTCCTCCTTGAGCTTGAGGCGCTTCTGCTCGGCGAAGGCGAGCAGCGGGCCCTCGTTCCCGTCGGGGTCCGCCGCGTGCACGAGGTAGCGGTTCACCGCCAGGGTGATCTTCTGCTGGACGAGGAAGCGGGGCACCTGCATCGGCGGCGGGGGAGGCTGGGGAGGCACGGTCACGGGGGCCAGTCTCCCAGCCGGGGGACACGAGCGGGTCACGCGTGCGCGGATGCGCATCACCGCACGTCGCGAGGATCCCCTCGATCGGGTGTTCCCTCCGGCCGCGGGGCGTCCGTAGCGTTCCGCGGCGTCACCCCGACCGTCCGTCCGAAGGAGACCAGGTGTCCCTGACCGTCCCGCCCGCCCTGCTCGAGAAGGCCCGCGACGGAGCCGTCGACGGCCCCGAGTTCGACGCGGAGTTCCTCGCCTGCATCCGCGAGTCCCTGCCCTACGCGTGGGGCATGGTGCAGCGCCTCGCCGATGAGCTGGAGGCCACCGGGGCGCCGTGCGCGCAGAACACGGAGGTGCCGCCGGACGACGCGGCCTGGGGGCAGGTGTTCCGCCTCGTCGGCAGCGACGCCATGCGGGGCGCGGTGCAGCGGCACTTCGGCGTGCGCCTGGCGTTCCAGAACTGCTGCCGGGTCGGGCTGTTCCGCCCCGGGGCGGACGAGGAGTACGAGCGGTTCGTCTCGCCGCGGGCCCAGCTGCTCAACCAGCGGCCCGAGCTGCTCAACTGCTGACCGGCGCGCGGGCGGGCTCCGCGGCGGGGCCCGCCCACCCGGCCGGGTCGTCCCACGCCCGCAGCCGCAGCCGCGTCGAGAAGGCGCGCTCCCGCCCGGTGACGGGGTCGGTGAACCCCAGCTCGGCGGCGAGCAGCTGCAGCGGGCGGCGGAAGTCGTCGGCGGCCACGTCGCGCACCTCCGGGTAGAGGTCGTCGCCCAGGATCGGCACGCCGAGCCCGGCCAGGTGCACGCGGAGCTGGTGGGTGCGCCCGGTCGTGGGCACCAGCCGGTAGCGGGCCAGCCCGTCGCGGACCTCCGCCAGCGCCACGCGGGTCTCGGCGTTGACCGGGCCGGGCACCTCCTGCGCGGTGAGCACGCCGCGCTCCTTGACGATGCGGCTGCGGACGGTGCGCGGCAGCTCCAGGCCGGGATCGTGCGGCGCCACCGCCTCGTACGCCTTGCGCACCCGGCGGTCGCGGAACAGCGTCTGGTAGGCCCCGCGGTGCGCGCGCTGCACGACGAACAGGACCAGCCCGGCCGTGCCGCGGTCGAGGCGGTGCGCCGGGCTCAGGTCGGGCAGGTCCAGCTCCCGGCGCAGCCGCACGAGCGCCGTCTGGGCGACGTGCCGGCCGCGGGGGATGGTGGCCAGGAAGTGCGGCTTGTCGGCCACCAGCACGTGCTCGTCGCGGTGCACGATCCCGATCGGGAACGGCACCGGTGGCTCGTCGGGCAGGTCGCGGTGCAGCCACAGGTAGGTGGCCGGCAGGTAGGGCGCGTCGGGCGCGAGCGGGCCGTCGAGCGTGACGATCCGGCCCTGCGCGAGCAGGGCGTCGACCCGCTCGGGCGCGACGCGGGGGAGCCGCTCGACGAGGTGGTCGCGCATCGTCGGCCACGACCCGTCCTCGGGGGTGCGCAGCCGCGCGGCGTCCAGGCCGAGGCGCTGGGGCAGCGGGGACGCCGGGCCGCGCCGCCTCGCTACAGCTCCGCCCGGATCTTGCCGAGCAGCGCCACCGTGCGGTCCAGCGGCTCGATCTGGGCGCACAGCCGGTCCATCACCGCCGCGTACTGGTCGACGTCGCTGCGCTTCTCCAGGTACAGCGCGCTGGTGAGCTGCTCGAGGTAGACGATGTCGGGCAGCTCCTGCTCGGCGAAGCGCAGGATCGTGAACGGCCCGCCCGCGGCGGCGTGCCCGCCGAAGTGGAACGGCGCCACCTGGAGCCGGACGTTGCGCCGCTCGGCCAGCGCGATGAGGTGGTCGAGCTGCGCGCGGGTGAGGTCGGGATCGCCGAGCTGGCGGCGCAGCGCGGCCTCGTCGACGACCGCCCACAGCGTGGGGCCGTTCTCCTGCTTGAGGACGTCCTGGCGCCGCATCCGCAGCTCCACGCGCCGCTCCACCTCGCGGGGGTCGTCGTAGGCCAGGCCGATGACCGCACGGGCGTACTCCCGGGTCTGCAGCAGGCCGGGGACGAACTGCACCTCGTAGGTGCGGATGACCGACGCGGCCTGCTCCAGCCCGATGTAGGTCTCGGCCCACGCGGGCAGCAGGTCGGAGTAGCGGTGCCACCAGCCGGGGGAGTTGGCCTCGCGCACCAGCGCGAGGAACTCGGTGACGTCCTCGCCGGCGGTGACGCCGTAGGCGCGCAGGAGGTCGACGACGTCGCGCTCCTTGAACCCGACGCGGCCCAGCTCCAGGCGGCTGATCTTCGCCGCCGAGGCGCGGATGACGTCGCCCGCGGCCTCGCGGGTCAGCCCGGCCCGCTCGCGCAGGCGCCGCAGCTGGCCGCCGAGGGCGATCCGCAGGGCGGTGGGCCCGGCTGCTCTCGGGTGCTCCTCGTCGTGCTCGCCGTCACCGGGGCCGTCGCGTCGCACCCGCACTCCTCACACGTACGCCCCGGGCCGGGGGTCACCCGGCCAGGTCGTCGAACTCCCCGGCGCGAACGCCCAGGATGAACGCCGCGATCTCGGCGCGAGTGTAGACCAGTACGGCGCCCGCGGGCTGCCGGGAGTTCCGCATCGCGACGCCCCCGTCCGGCAGCTCCGCCAGTTCCACGCAGTTGCCGGTGGGGTTGCTCGCCGAGCTCTTCCGCCACCGCGACGTCTCCTGCAGATGCACGTGCAGATGTTCACGCACCAGCACTTGCAGATGCAAGCTCGATCCGACACGATCGTGTTGCACTCGGCGCGGACACCCGCGCCGGGCTGCAGGATCGGACGACGGCGTGACCATGGACACGCCGCGGCACGCGGCCCGGGGGCCGCGAGGGTGAGGGGGGCGAAGGGCGATGGACCCGTTGCGGAGGACCGGCTCGGACGAGGACGCCGGTCGTCGACCGCGGCCCGCACGACCGGCGCCGGTGGTGCGCCTCGCCCCGGTGCCCGACCCGCAGGCGCCCACTCCGCTCTCCCAGCACCACCGGCTCGCCGACCAGCTGGCCCCCATGGTCGACGTGTGGGAGCGGCTGCTCGCCGCCCACCAGCCCGACCGCAGTGGCCGCTGCCGCACCTGCACCCAGGGCGGCACGGGCCTGCCCGGCACCCAGTGGCCGTGCGCGCTGCACGGGCTCGCCGACCTCGCCCGCTCCCGGCACGGCCTCGCCGAAGGCGCCTGAGCGCCCCCCAGTTCCGGCGGCCGGCGCCTCCCCCACGGACGCCGGCCGCCGTGACCCTCCCGCGGCCGCTCATCGGCCGTCCGGTCCGAGCAGCCGCGGGCGCACCTCGTCCAGGGCGGCGCGGACCGCGCCCAGCAGCACGCCCCGACCGGCGTGCCGCGACGCGGCGAGCCGCGGCACCCGGTCGACCAGCGCGGCGAGCTCGTCGCGCAGCGGGGTCAGCAGGAGGTCGGCGCCCTCCGCCGCGCCCCCGCCGAGCACGACGAGCTCCGGGTCGAGCAGGGTCGCCACCACGGCGAGCGCGCGGGCGGTGCGCCGGGCGACGTCGTGCAGCACCCGCACCGCCCGCTCGTCACCGGCGCGGGCGGCGGCCACCACCTCCTCCGCGCGCACCGGGCGGCCCAGCGCCGCGCTGCCCCAGCGCCGGGCCAGGCTGCCGATCGCCTCGGTACCGCCGACGCCGCTGACGAGGTGCAGGAAGCCCAGCTCCCCGGCGCCCCCGCGGTGCCCCCGCACCGCCCGGCCGTCCACGCACACGCCCGCGCCGAGCCGTTCGCCGGTGAGCACCAGCACGGCGTCGGCGACGCCGGTGGCCGCGCCGCACCACCGCTCGGCGAGCAGGGCGAGGTTGGCGTCGTTGTCCACCAGCACCGGCCCGCGGACGGGCAGCGGGTCCAGGGCGCGGCGCAGGTCGATCCCGGCCAGGCCGGGCAGGTAGTGCTCGGCGGCCCGCACCCGCCCGTCGGTCACGGGCGACGGGACGCCGATCGCCGCGCCCAGCAGGGGCCGGTCCCCGGTCCCGGCCCGGGCGCGCTCCACCGCGGCGCGGGCGACGGCCAGGCGCTCCGGGGCGGGCACGCGGTCGTGCCGGAACGCCGCGACCGCCTCGCCGGCGACCTCCCCGCGCAGGTCCGCGACGGCCGCGCGCACGGATGTGGCGCCCAGGTCGACGGCCAGCACGTGGGCGGCGTCGGCGTCGGCGGCGTAGACCCGGGCCCGGCGGCCGGGCCGCGACGGGTCGGCCGGCGGGCGGGGCTCCAGCTCGACGAGCCAGCCCTCCGCGATCAGCTCGTCGCAGACCGCGTGCACGGTGGGGCGGGACAGCCCGGTGGCGGCCATCAGCTCGCTGCCCGACCGGCCGCCGTCCGCGGCGAGCAGGACGTCCAGCACGGCGTGCGCGCTGCGTCGGCGCAGCGTCGGCGTGGCGGCCACTCCGCACCCCCTCGTCCGGTCGGGCACAATACCGCAAGGACGTTAATCAAACCGTCGCTCGACACTGCCGATCCAGGAGGACCGCGGATGACCACCGCCCCCGCCCCCGCACGCCGCCGCACCGACTGGTGGCGCGACGCGGTCGTCTACCAGGTCTACATCCGCAGCTTCGCGGACGGGAACGGTGACGGCCTGGGTGACGTCGCGGGCATCCGCGCCCGGCTGGGCTACCTGCGCGACCTCGGCGTCGACGCGCTGTGGATCAACCCGTGGTACCCCTCGCCGGGCGCCGACGCCGGCTACGACGTGAGCGACTACCGCGCCGTCGAGCCGGCCTTCGGCACCGCGGACGAGGCGGCCGCGTTCGTGGCCGAGGCCCACGAGCTGGGCCTGCGCGTCATCCTCGACATCGTCCCCAACCACACCTCCGACCAGCACGCCTGGTTCCGGGCGGCGCTGGCCGCCGGGCCCGGGTCGCCCGAGCGGGCCCGCTACCACTTCCGCCCCGGGCGCGGCGACGGCCCGCCCAACGACTGGCGCAGCGTCTTCGGCGGGCCGGCGTGGACGCGGGTGCCCGACCCCGACGGCTCGCCCGGGGAGTGGTACCTGCACCTGTTCGACTCCGCCCAGCCCGACCTGAACTGGGACCGGCCCGAGGTCCGCGAGGAGTTCGAGTCGATCCTGCGGTTCTGGTTCGACCGCGGCGTCGACGGCTTCCGCATCGACGTGGCGCACTCGCTGGTCAAGGACCCGGCCCTGCCCGACGTCGGCGAGGAGGAGGAGCACCTGCTGGCCTCCGTCGAGGGCACCGGGCACCCGTTCTGGGACCGCGACGGCGTGCACGAGGTGTACCGCGGCTGGCGCCGGATCGCCGAGTCCTACGCCGACGAGAAGGTGTTCGTGGCCGAGGCGTGGGTCTCCTCGCCCGAGCGGCTGGCGCGCTACCTGCGCCCCGACGAGCTGCACACCGCCTTCAACTTCGACTACCTCACCGCGCCGTGGGACCCGGCCGCGCTCCGCGAGGTGATCGACCGGTCGCTGGCCAGCAACGCCTCGGTCGGCGCCCCCGCCACGTGGGTGCTGTCCAACCACGACGTCGTGCGGCACGTGTCGCGGCTGGGCCGCCCCCGCGCGAAGGGCTGGGCGCTGGGCGACCTCGCCCCCGTCGAGCAGCTCGACCTGGAGCTGGGCCGCCGCCGCGCCCGGGCCGCCGCGCTGCTGATGTTCGCCCTCCCCGGGGGCGCCTACGTCTACCAGGGCGACGAGCTGGGCCTGTGGGAGGTGGAGGACCTGCCCGACGCGGTGCGCCAGGACCCGACGTTCCGCCGCACGGAGGGGGCCGAGATCGGCCGCGACGGCTGCCGCGTGCCGCTGCCCTGGTCGGGCACCGCCGCGCCGTTCGGGTTCAGCCTCGAGGGCACCACCGCGCCGACCTGGCTGCCCCAGCCCGCGTCGTTCGCCGCCGTCACGGCGGAGGCGCAGGACGGCGACCCGGGCTCGATGCTCACGCTGTACCGCACCGCGCTGCGGCTGCGCCGGGAGCGCGCGTCCGGCCCGCTCACCTGGCTGCCCTCGGAGCCCGGCGTGCTCGCCTTCACCCGCGACGGCGGCTTCACCTGCCTGGTCAACCTGTCCGGCGCCCCGGTGCCGCTGCCGGCCGACCGGCGGGTGCTGCTCGCCACCGAGGAGCTGGACGGCGAGCTGCCCGTGGACGCGGCGGCCTGGCTCGTCCACCCGTGACCGACCGCTACGCTCCGGCGTCGTGACCCGAATCCTGCGCCGGCTCCGCACGTCCGCCGTCGTCGCCTGCACCGCGCTCGTCCTGCTCGGCACCGCCGCGTGCGGCGGGGGCGGGAACACGCAGTGCGGGGTCGACGGCTGCACGATCACCTTCCCGCGCTCGGGCGAGGCGGCGGTGTCCGTCCTGGGCGTGTCCGCGCGGCTGGTCGACGTGGACGCGGGCCAGGCCACGATCGAGGTGGCCGGGCAGACGGTCACCGTGCCGGTCGGCGGCGAGGCGAGCGCCGAGGGCTTCACCGTGGGCGTCCAGTCCGTCACCGACACCGAGGTGGTCGTGCGGGTGCGGCCCGGGGCACCGGCCTGAGCGGGTCAGGGCTCGTAGATCCAGGTGCCCGGCCGCGACGGGTGCGGCCCGCGGCGGTGGTAGGGCGCCTCGGGGATGCGCAGCGGCAGGAAACCGGTGTCCTCGGTGAACACCGTCTCCTGCCGGTAGCGGGGCAGCAGCTCGGGCGGACGGCCCTCGGCGTCGAGCCGCACCTGCTCCGTGTGCCCGTCCCACGGTCCGCCCACGAGCAGGGCGGTCCCCATCGGCGTGTGCGCGGCCACCGGTGCATATTGGCACCCATGAGCGACGAGGACGAGTGGTACTACAGCCTGAAGGACGGGAAGGTGGTCCGCGCCGAGGAGGCGCGGGCGGTCGACCGGCTCGGTCCCTACCCCGACCGGGAGACCGCGGCGCGCGCGCTGGAGATCGCCCGTGAGCGCACCGAGACGGCGGACCGGGCCGACCGGCGGTGGCGCGGCGACGACGGGGACGACGACTGACGTGCTGCGCAGGGTGACCTGGGCGACGGCGGCCGTGGCGCTGGGCGCCGGCCTCCTCGCCGTCCCCGGGGTGCTGCCGCCCGGGCCGGTCCTCGGCGGGCCGGAGCCGGTGCCGACGCCGTCCCCGGTCGTCGCCCCGGCGGCCCCGGAGCGGGTGCTGGCCGTCACGGCGCCGGTCGACCCGCTGCTCACCACCGCCGACCGCGCGGCCGGCGTGCGCGGGTCGACCGTGCCGCCGGTCGGCACGGGGGAGACGGTGGTCGTGCCCGGCTCCGTCCCCGCCCCCGGGTCCGGCCCGGACCGGACGGTCCGCGTCGAGGTGGAGGGCGGGCTGCCCGTCGACCCGGTGGCGGTCGCGAACTTCGTCCTCGGCACCCTGAACCACCCGCGGAGCTGGGGCGCGGACGGCCCGGCCTTCGCCCGCACCGACGGGCCCGCCGACGTCGTGGTGGTGCTGGCCAGCCCGCGGACCTCGGCCGAGCTGTGCCGGCCGCTGGACACCGGCGGGACGCTGTCGTGCAGCGTCGGCGACCGGGCGATCATCACCCACCACCGCTGGGTGCTGGCCCACCCCGACTACGGCGACGACCGCACCGGCTACCGGCACTACGTGGTCAACCACGAGGTCGGGCACGTGCTCGGCTACGGCCACGTCCCGTGCCCGGGGCCCGGGGCGCTCGCGCCGGTGATGATGCAGCAGACGCTGGGCCTGCTGGGGTGCGCGCCGAACCCGTGGCCGAACCCCTGAGCGGTCGGGCGGTCAGGACCGCACGCGGCGCCGCTCGCCCTGGGCCCGCATGCGGTCCAGCACGCGCAGCGCCACCGACGGGACGACCGACCCGGTGCGCGCCAGCACCCCGCGCCGCACCGGCAGCGACCGCACCAGCCGCCGCCCGTCCAGCATCTCCAGGGCGGCGTCCGCGACCTGCCCGGGGGTGAGCAGGACGGGCTGGGCGAACAGGATCGCGCTGTCGCGGTGGCCCCGCTCCCCGCGCACCAGGGCGGTGTCGGCGACGTCGGGGCACAGGGCGTGGACGCGGACGGGGACGCGCTCGGCGTCGAGGTCGCCCTGCAGGCTCAGGCTGAAGTTGAGCACCGCCGCCTTGGTGGCCGCGTAGACGGCGAGCCCGGGCACCGGCCCGTGCGCGGACATCGAGGCGATGTTGAGCACGTGCCCGCCCCGCGCCCGCATCACGCCGACGGCGGCGCGCGAGCCGTGCACCACCCCGGCGAGGTTGACGTCGAGCTGCAGGGCGACGTCGGCGTCGGAGAGCTCCCACGCCTTACCCGTCCGCAGCACGCCGGCGTTGTTCACCCACACCGAGACCGGTCCGAGCTCCGCGGCCGCGGCGGCGACCCTGCGGTGCTCCTCGGGCTCGCGCGCGTCGGCCACCAGCCCGGTGGCGCCCAGCTCCGCGGCGGCCGCGGTCACGGCGGCCGCGTCGAGGTCGGTGACCACCACGGTGTGCCCGCGGGCCACCAGCCGCCGCGCGATCTCGTGCCCGAACCCGCGCGCCGCCCCGGTCACCACGGCCACCCCACTACTCACGGGTACACCTAAGCACCTCCGGCCCACCCGCGACATCCCGTGCCGCGCACGGGACGTCGCGGGCGGCCGGCGCGGGTCGTCAGGTGGTGCGCAGCCAGCGGCAGCCGTGGGCCGGGAGGTCCAGCTGCAGGGTGCCCTCGTCGTCCACGGCCACCGGGGCGGCGGCCGGGTCGAGCACGTCGCACAGCTCCCGACCGGCCAGGTCGGGCAGCGCCAGCTGCACCGGCGCGTCCTCGTCGCCGAAGTGGTGCAGGGCGAGCACGGTGCGCCCGTCGACGGTGCTGCTGTGGGCGAGCACCGGGCGCGCCCGCGGTCCGGGGTCGAGCACGGAGACATCGCCCCAGGCCAGCTCGGGGCAGGACCGGTAGGCCTGCACGAGCCGGCGCACCCAGGCCAGCAGGGAGTCCGGGTCGGCCTCCTGGTCGCGGACGTTGACGTGCTCGGGCCCGTACGCGCCCTCGGTGAGCGGGGCGGGGAAGTCCGACGGGTCGGCCGAGGAGAAGCCGCCGCCCGGGCCGGGCTCCCACTGCATCACCGTGCGCACGGCGAGGCGGCCCTCGGCGCGGAGGTCCTCGCCCATGCCGATCTCCTCGCCGTAGAACAGCACGGGCGTACCCGGCAGGGAGAACAGCAGGCTGTAGACCGTGCGCACCCGGCGCGCGTCGCCGCCGAGCATCGGCGGGAGCCGGCGCCGCAGCCCGCGCCCGTAGACCTGGTGCTCCTCCTCGGGGCCGAACGCGGCGAACACCTCCTGGCGCTGGGAGTCGGTGAGCTTGTCCAGCGTCAGCTCGTCGTGGTTGCGAACGAAGGTCGCCCACTGCCCGTCCCCGGGCGGCAGGGGCCGCGTCCGCAGCGTCTCCGCGAGCGGCTCGGCGTCGCCGCGGGCCAGGGACAGGTACATCTGCTGCATGCCGACGAAGTCGAAGCACATCGTCAGCTCGGGGGCGCCGTCGCCGTAGAACCGGACCGTGTCGGGGTAGGGGAGGTTCACCTCGCCCAGCAGCACCGCCTCGCCGTTGCGCCGGCGCAGGAACGCCGACAGGTCCGCGAGGTAGTCGTGCGGGTCGGGCAGGCTCGTCGCGTCGTCCTGCCCCGCGGTCTCCAGCAGGAACGGCACGGCGTCCACGCGGAACCCGGAGAGCCCGAGCTCGGTCCAGAACCCCATGATCCGGGCGATCTCGTCGCGGACGGCCGGGTTCGCGACGTTGAGGTCGGGCTGCTCCTTGTAGAAGCGGTGCAGGTAGTACTGGTCGGTGGCCTCGTCGTGCTGCCACAGGCTGGACTCGACGTCGGGGAACACCACGCCCTCCGGCCCGTCCGAGGGCGGCGCGTCCTGCCAGACGTACCAGTCGCGCTTGGGCGAGTCGCGGCTGCTGCGCGACTCGACGAACCACGGGTGGTGCACCGAGGTGTGGTTGACGACGAGGTCGGCGATCACGCGCATCCCGCGGTCGCGGGCGGTGCGCACCAGCTCCACGAAGTCCCCGAGCGTGCCCAGCCGCGGGTCGACGGCGTAGTAGTCGGTGATGTCGTAGCCGTCGTCGCGCTCGTCGGTGGGGTAGAAGGGCATCAGCCACAGGCAGGTCACGCCCAGGCGGTGCAGGTGGTCGATGCGCTGGGTCAGGCCGCGGAAGTCGCCGCAGCCGTCGCCGTCGCCGTCGGCGTAGGTCTCGACGTCGAGGCAGTAGACGACGGCGTTCTTCCACCAGACGTCGGAGGTGCGGGTGAGCTTCACGCCGCGTCCGCGAGCTGCGGGAGGACCTTCGCGCCGAACGCGTCGACGAACCCCTCCTGCTCCTGCCCGACGTGGTGCAGCGCGATCTCGTCGAAGCCCAGCGCGGCGTACTCGGCGAGCTGCGCGGTGTGCTTCCCGAGGTCAGCGGAGATGTGCACGACGCTGCGCAGCTGCTCCATCGACACGCTCTCCGACACGACGTCGAACAGCTCGGGCCGGTCGAGGTCCCAGCTCACGGGCGGCGGGAAGCAGTTGCTGCGCCACTGGTCGTAGGCGATCTCCTCGGCGCGGGCCTCGTCGGGGTCGTAGGACAGGTGCACCTGCAGGTGCAGCTTCCCGCGCCCGCCGGCGCCCCGGTAGGCGTCGATCATCTCCCGGAGCTTGTCGACGGGCTGGTTGACGGTGATGAGGCCGTCGGCCCACTCCGCGCACCACCGGGCGGTGCCCACGCTGATCGCCGCGCCGACCAGCAGCGGCGGCACCTCCGGGACGGTCCAGAGCTGCGCGCGGTCGACGGTGACCAGGCCGTCGTGGCTGACCTCCTCGCCGGCCAGCAGGGCGCGGATGACGTCGACGCACTCGCGCAGCCGCGCGTTGCGCAGGTCCTTGCGCGGCCACGGGCGGCCGGTGATGTGCTCGTTGAGGGCCTGGCCGCTGCCCAGGGCGGCCCAGAACCGGCCCGGGTACATCGCGCCGAGCGTGCCGATCATCTGGGCGGTGATCGCCGGGTGGTAGCGCTCGCCGGGGGCGTGGACCACGCCGAAGGACAGGTCCGTGGACTGCAGCGCCGCGCCGAGCCAGGACCAGGCGAAGCCCGAGTGCCCCTGGCGCACGCTCCAGGGCGCGAAGTGGTCCGAGCACATCGCCGCGCCGAAGCCGGCCTCCTGGGCCCGCTGGACGGCGGCGAGCAGCACGCTGGGGTGGACCTGCTCGTGGGAGGCGTGGATGCCGAACGTCGTCATGCCGGGGCGTACCCGATCGGGCCGCTCGCTAAGGGGAGCGTTCAGCTGCGGCGGTTGGCCGCCGCCGCGACGTCGCTGCCCATCAGCTTCTCCAGCAGCGCGGTGAGGGCGTCGGCCTCGTCGGGGCTGAGCGCCGAGGCCCACGCCTGCTCGCGCGCGTGGTGGGCGGTGAACGTCTCCGCCAGCGCGTCCCGGCCCTGCTCGGTGAGCGCCAGCTCCACCGCGCGCCGGTCGCGCTCCACCGGGGTCCGGGTCACCAGCCCGTCCCGCTCGAGGGTGTTGACCAGCGCGGACACCGCGGCGCGGCTCATCCCCGACAGCTCCGCGGCCCGCGAGGTCTCCAGCGGCCCGGCCGTCCAGAGCACGAACAGCACGCGGAAGCCCGCCCAGGACCAGCCGGCCGGCCGGTGCACCGCCGACTCCAGGTCGTAGACCAGGGCGTTGGACACGCGGTAGAGGCTCAGCACGAGCCGCATCGCCCGGGCGTCGAGGCCGGGGACGCGGGTGCGGGCGCGGTCGACGGCCACGTCGACGAAGGAGAAGAAGTCGGTCACGAGCCGGTACCGGTCACGGCAGCAGCCCGCGCAGCACCGCCAGCCCGTCGCGCACCTCGGCGAACGACGTCGACAGCGGCGCCGGGCCGATCCGGATGCCGTCGGGCTCCCGGTAGTCGGGGATCACCCCGCGCTCCCACAGCGCGTCGACGACGGCGCGGAAGCCCGGGCGGCGGATCGTGAGGTGCCCGCCGCGGCGGTCCGGGTCGCGGGGCGAGGCGACCTCGACGCCGAGCTCGCCCGGCCAGCCGTCCACGACCTCCAGCGCGTAGGAGGTCAGCGCGCGGGACTTGGCCCGGACGGCGGCGATCCCGGCCTCCTCCAGCAGCTCCAGCCCGGCGAGCAGCGGGACGGCCGCGAGCACCGGCGGCGTACCGGACACGACGCTGCGCACGCCCTCGGCCGGCTCGTACCCGGGCCCCATCGTGAACGGGTCGCGCCGGCCCATCCAGCCCTGCACCGGCTGGCGCACGGCCAGCCCGCGCCGGACGTAGCCGAAGGCGGGGGAGCCCGGCCCGCCGTTGAGGTACTTGTAGGTGCACCCCACCGCGAGGTCGACGCCCCACGCGTCCAGCTCCAGCTCCACCGACCCGACCGAGTGCGACAGGTCCCACAGCACCAGCGCGCCCGCCTCGTGGACGAGTGCGGTGATCGCCGGGGCGTCGGCGATCCAGCCCGACCGGTAGGCGACGTGGCTGGACAGCACGAGCGCCGTCCGCGGACCCACGACCGCCGCCACCTGCTCCGGGGTGATGCCCGCGACCGGGTCGGGCTCGATCCAGCGCAGGGTGGCGCCGCGCTCGGCGGCGATGCCCTCCAGCACGTACCGGTCGGTGGGGAAGTCGTCGGTGGAGGCGACGATCTCGTCGCGGCCCGGCCCGGCGGCGTCCAGCCCGGCGCGGGCGAGCTTGTAGAGCAGCACCGTCGTCGAGTCGGCGAGCACGGCCTGCCCGGGACCGGCGCCCAGCGCGGCGGCGGCGATCCGGTCGCCGATGCGCTCGGGCCAGGTCATCCACTCCTGCCCCCCGGTCCAGGACCGGATCAGCTCCGTGCCCCACGCGCCGCGGACGAACGCGTCGAGCCGCTCGGGCACCGACGCGACGGGCCGGCCGAGTGAGTTGCCGTCCAGGTAGGCCAGCACGCCGGGCGCGGGCAGGAACCGGTCGCGGAAGGCGGCGAGCGGGTCGGCGGCGTCGAGCTCGGCGGCCCGGTCCTCCACGGTGGCGGTCACCGGCCGATCTCCGTGCGCACCGCGTACAGCTCCGGGAAGAAGGTGATGTCCAGCGCCTTCTGCAGGAACCCGACGCCGCTCGACCCGCCCGTGCCCCGCTTCCAGCCGATCGTCCGCTCGACGGTCTTGAGGTGCCGGAACCGCCAGAACTGCACGTTCTCCTCCAGGTCGACGAGCTCCTCGCAGGCCTCGTAGGCCGACCAGTGCTCGTCGGCGTGCTCGTAGATCCGCCGGAAGACCGGCACCAGCTCCGGGGTGAACTCGTGCGCCGCGGTGACGTCGCGATCCAGCACGGCGTCGGGGACTGGGTGCCCGGTCCGGTGCAGGTGGCGCAGGAACTCGTCGTAGAGGCTCGGCGCCTCCAGCACCTCGACGAGCAGGGCCCGCGCGGCGGGCTCGGCGTCGAACAGCGCGAGCATCGCGGCGTCCTTGTGGCCGAGCACGAACTCGACCGCCCGGTACTGCCAGGACTGGAACCCCGACGACGTGCCGAGGAAGCTGCGGAACTCCGCGTACTCCGAGGGCGTCAGCGTGGCCAGCACCGACCACTGCTCGGTGAGCTGGCGCTGGATGTGCTTGACCCGCGCGATCCCCTTCAGCGCGGGCCGCAGCTCGTCGGCGGCGAGCCGGCGCGTCACCTCTCGCAGCTCGTGCAGGGCGAGCTTGAGCCACAGCTCCGAGGTCTGGTGCTGCACGATGAACAGCAGCTCGTCGTGGTGGACGGGCCGGCTCACCGGGTGCTGGGCGCCCAGCACCTCGTCCAGGTGCAGGTAGGCCCCGTAGGACATGTCCTGCCGCAGTGTGATCCCCGGTTCGAGCGGTCTCACGCCACCACCTCCCCGGCGTCGGCGCGGGGTCGCCGCGCCGGCGTCCCCGCGGGGACGGCGCACGCGGCCGTGATCGGGGCGGGGGGATCGGCGGTCACGACACCCGACCCTACCGCCGCCCGCCGCCGCCGCTGCGCACCTTCCCGCCACCTGCGCACGGTGCGGCGTGCGCATCCGGCGGGGAGGTGCGCAGCTCGGCCTGCTGGGGCCGGCGACCGCCTGCCGTCGGCCGCAGCGCTCGGGCCGACGCACGGGCGGCCGGGCCGCGATCACCGCCGCGGTGATCGCCGCGGAACGCCCGCTACGGCCCCGCCGACGGCGGTGCTGCGCAGTGGATCACGATCAGCGGCAGGGGTGACGCCAGCCGACCGCACTCCGGAGCCAGGACGCGGTGGGAGGGGGCTCTGGGACAGCGTCGTGGCTCCGGAGTGCGTTCACCAGCCCCGCGCGCGCCACTCCGGCAGGTGCGGGCGCTCGGCGCCCAGCGTCGTGTCGTCGCCGTGGCCGGGGTAGACCCACGTGTCGTCGGGCAGGTCGGCGAAGACGCGCTGCTCCAGGTCGTCCATGAGCGACCGGAAGTCCTCCGGGCCCGCGGTCCGGCCCGGCCCGCCGGGGAACAGGGAGTCGCCCGTGAACAGGTGCGGCCGGTCCGCCCCGCGGTGGAGCAGGGCCACCGACCCGGGTGTGTGGCCGCGCAGGTGGACCACCTCCAGCTCCACCTCCCCGAACCGGACCACCCCGCCGTGCTCGACCAGCTCGTCGGTCGGCACGGGCAGCTCGGGGGCGTCGAGCGGGTGGGCGTAGAGCCGCGGCTGGAACATGCCGGCGACGGCGCCGAGGGCCTGCCAGTGGTCGGGGTGGCGGTGGGTGGTGAGCAGGTGGCGCAGCTCGGGGCGGGTGGGGGAGGAGCCGACGAGGTCGGCCAGCCGGTCCGGCTCGGCCGCGGCGTCGATCAGCAGCGCCTCGTGGGTGGCCGCGCACACCAGCAGGTAGGCGTTGTTGTCCATCGGGCCGACCGACAGCTTGGTGACGGCGAGGCCGCCCGCGTCGCGGCGGGTGGCGGGCCCGCCCGGATCGGTGTGCCCGGTGTAGGTGTCGAGGACGTCCACGTCGCGACCCTACTGCGCAGGGGCGCGTCACGATCGTGTTGCGGCACGAGGGGTGTCCACTCGACACGTTGACATCCCCCGTCGACGGCTACACGATCCGGGCGGTTCGACCGCCCGGATGTAGACCGACGAGGAGGGCCCATGGCCGCCACCCCGCTCACCCGCCGCCGGGTCCTGGGTCTGTTCGGGGCCGCGGCCGCCCTGCCGGTGCTGTCGGCCTGCGGCAGCAGCGTCGGCGGCCCCGCGCCCGCTCCCGGCGGTGCGCCGGCGGGTGGCGGTGGCGGGCCGGTGCGGGTGGGGCTCGTCGTCCCGCAGAGCGGGGTCTACGCGGGCCTGGGCGAGGACATGCAGCAGGGCTGGGACCTGTGGCTCGAGCAGAACGGCGGGACGTTCGGCCCGTACACGGTGGAGACGGTCGTCGCCGACGAGGGCGAGACCCCGCAGACCGGCGGGGCGGCGGTGCAGCAGGTGCTCACCCGCGACGGCGTCGACGTCGTGGTCGGCATCGTCAACTCCGCGGTGGCGATCAACGCCGCCCCGCTGTTCGCCGAGGCGCAGAAGGTGCTGGTGGTGGCCAACGCCGGCGCCGCCGCGGTGACCGGCGCGAACGGCAACCCCTACGTCTGGCGCGCGTCGTTCCAGAACGCCCAGGTCGCCGCGGCCATGGGCACGCACCTCGCCGGGGAGGACATCGCGGGCGGCGTGTTCGTCATCGCCCCGGACTACGCGGCGGGCGACGAGGTGATCTCCGGGTTCTCCGACGCCTACACGGCCGGGGGCGGCACGATCGCGGGCACGGTCAAGCCGCCGTTCGGCAGCACCACCGACTACCAGCCGTTCCTCACCCAGATCCAGCAGTCCGGCGCGGGTGCGGTCTTCTGCTTCTTCTCCGGGGCCGAGGCGCTGTCGTTCGTCACCCAGTACGAGCAGTTCGGGCTCAAGGCCACCACCCCGCTGTACGGCTCGGGCTTCCTCACCGAGGGCGACGTCCTGCAGCGCCAGGGGGCCGCGGCGGTCGGGGTGCAGACGACGCTGCACTACTCCAGCGCCCTGGACAACCCGGCCAACCAGGCCTTCGCCCAGGCCTACCGCGACGCCTACGGCGAGGAGCCGACGGTGTTCGCCATGCAGACGTGGGACGCCGCCAACGTGCTCGACCGGGCGCTGGCCACCGCCACCGCGCTCGACGGCGACAGCGTCTCGGCCGCGCTGGGCGGCATCGGCACCGTGGACGACAGCCCGCGCGGCCCGTGGACCTTCGAGGGGCAGAGCCCCAACCAGTCGATCTACCTGCGCACGGTGGAGCAGGACGGCGACCAGCTCGTCAACGCCGTCGTCACCGACCTCGGGGCGTCGGGCCAGGTGACCTGATTGGCCCCGTACCTCGTGGGGCTGCTCAACGGCCTCGCGATCGGCTTCCTGCTGTTCGTGCTGGCCGTGGGGCTCTCGCTCGTCTTCGGGATGATGGACGTGCTCAACCTCGCGCACGGGGCGCTGTTCCTGGCCGGGGCGTACGTGGCCGCGGCCCTGGCCGCCGCGCCGAGCTGGGGCGGCTTCCTCGCCGCGCTCGCCATCGCCGCGGTGCTGGGCCTGGTGGCGGGCGGCGTGCTGTCGCTGATGACCGAGCCGCTGCGCCGGCGCACCCACCTCGACCAGGCCCTGCTCACCCTCGGCGTCGCCCTGGTGGTGGCCGAGGTGCTCATCATCGTGTTCGGCGACGACCCGCTGCGGATCGCCGCCCCGCCCGGCCTCGACGGCTCCGTCGACGTCCTCGGCGCCGTCTACCCCACCTACCGGCTGGTGCTCATCGCCGTCGGCGCGCTGCTGGCCCTGGCGGTGCACCTGGTGGTGGACCGCACGCGCATCGGCGCGCTCGTGCGGGCCACCGTCGCCGACCGGGAGATGGTCTCGACTCTCGGCATCGACAACCGGCTGGTCAAGGCGGCGGTGTTCGCCGCCGGGTCGATGCTCGCCACCGTGGCCGGCGTGCTGGGCGGGCCGCTGTACGGGGCCAACGTCGGCCTGGACTCCACCGTGCTGATCCTCGCCCTCGTCGTCATCGTCATCGGCGGGCTGGGGTCGGTGCGCGGTGCGCTCGTCGGCGCGCTGGTGGTGGGGCAGATCGACACCTTCGGCCGGCAGCTGCTGCAGCAGGTCGGGCTGGGGGACCTGACGTCGTTCGTCCTGTTCGGCGCCCTGGCGCTGGTGCTGGTGCTGCGGCCGCAGGGGCTGTTCGGGGCGCGGACCCGGACGGTGGGGCCCGCATGACCGCCACCGCCCCGCCCGCCGCGCCCGCCGGGGTGTCGCCCGCGCCGCGCCGGATCGCGCCGTACCTGGCCGCGGCCGTCGTCCTCGGGCTGGCCGCCGTGCCGCTGTTCCTCGCCCCCTTCGCCACCACGACGATCACCCGCGTGCTGGTGTTCGCGCTGCTCGCGGTCAGCCTGGACCTGCTCGTCGGCGTCACCGGCCTGCCCTCGCTCGGGCACGCCGCCTACTTCGGCGTCGGCGCGTACGGCGCCGGGCTGTTCTCGATCCACGTCAGCGCGGCCGCGCCGCTGCCGCTGCTGGCCGGGCTCGTGGCGGGCGCGCTCGGCGCCGCGGCGACGGGCTGGGTGGCCGTGCGCGCGCACGGCGTCTTCTTCCTCATGCTCACCCTCGCGATCGGGGAGATCCTCACCCAGGTCGCGCGGACCTGGGACGAGGTGACGGGCGGCTTCAACGGCCTGTCCGGGATCCCGGCGACGGAGCTGGGCGGCACGCCGCTGTCGGCGCTGTCGACGGCCGGGCTGCTGCACTGGTACGTGCTGGCCGCCGCGCTGGTCGGGTTCGCGCTGGTCTGGGCGGTGGCGCACTCGCCGTTCGGTGCCGCGCTGCGCGGCATCCGCGACAACGAGCCGCGCATGCGCGCGCTGGGCTACCCGACCCCGCTCTACAAGTACGCCGCGTTCGTGCTGGCCGGCGGCGTGGCCGGGCTGGCCGGCGCGCTGTTCGTCGCCCAGGGCACGCCCCGGCTGATCACCCCGGTGGACCTCGGGTTCACCACCTCCGCCCTCATGCTCCTCGCGGTGATCATCGGCGGGGCCGGGTCCCTGTGGGGCGCCGCGCTCGGCGCCGCGCTGGTGATCCTCGTGCGCGACGCCGTCGGCCCGAGCCTGGACGGGCACGGCGAGCTGCTGCTCGGCGTGGTGTTCGTGGCGGTGGTCTACCTGCTGCCCCGGGGCGTCGCCGGTCTCGCCACCCGCCGCCGGGGACCGACGTGAGCGCCCCGGCGCTGCGCTGCACCGGGCTGAGCCGCTCCTTCGGTGCGCTCCGGGCCGTCGCCGGGGTCGACCTGGTGGTGGCCCCCGGCGCCCGCCACGCCCTCATCGGCCCCAACGGCGCCGGCAAGTCGACGCTGTTCAAGCTGGTCACGGGCACGCTGCGGGCCGACGCGGGCACCGTGGAGCTCGCCGGGCGCGACGTCACCCGGCTCTCGGAGGTGCGCCGCTGCCGGCTGGGCACGAGCCAGACGCTGCAGCACTCCAGCCTGTTCGCCTCGATGACGGCGGCGGAGACGGTCGCGCTGGCCGTGCAGCGCCACGAGGCCGGCCCGATCGTGCCGTGGCCCCGCCGCCAGCGCGCCGTGCGCGCCCGCGCCGAGGAGCTGCTGGAGCGGGCCGGGCTCGCGGGCCGCGGTGCCGTCGTCGTCCCGGCGCTCGCGCACGGGGAGCGCAAGCAGCTGGAGGTGGCCCTGGCGCTGGCGTGCCGCCCGTCGCTGCTGCTGCTCGACGAGCCCGCCGCCGGCATGTCCCCCGCCGAGAGCACCCGGCTCGTCGAGCTGCTCGCCGGCCTCCCGGCCGAGATCACCGTGCTGTTCGTGGAGCACGACCTCGACCTGGTCTTCCGCCTCGCCGACGCCGTCACCGTGCTGCACCTGGGCGAGGTGCTGCTCTCGGGCACCCCGGACGAGGTGCGCGCCAGCGACGAGGTGCGCGCGGCCTACCTGGGCACGAGCCGCGAGGAGCTGTGGCTGTCGTGACGTTCCTGCAGGTGCGCGGGCTGGTGTCCGGCTACGACCGCAGCACCGTGCTCGGCGGCGTCGACCTCGACCTGGCCGCCGGCGGCGCGCTCGGGCTGCTGGGCCGCAACGGCGTCGGCAAGTCCACGCTAGTCATGACGCTGATGGGGCTGGTGCCGGTGACGGCGGGCTCGGTCGTCGTCGACGGGGTGGAGCTGGCCGGGAAGCGGCCCGACGTCGTCGCGCGGGCGGGGGTGGCGCTGGTGCCGCAGGGCCGCCGCGTCTGGGCCCCCCTCACGGTGGCCGAGCACCTGCTGCTCGCCGCCCGGCCCGGGCCGTGGACCCCCGATCGCGTCCTGGAGCTGCTGCCCCGGCTCGCCGAGCGGCGCCGCCAGCCCGCCGGCCGGCTCTCCGGCGGGGAGCAGCAGATGCTGGCGGTCGCCCGCGCGCTGCTCACCAACCCGCGCCTCGTGCTGCTCGACGAGCCCTCCGACGGCCTCGCCCCGGCGATCGTCGACCAGCTCGGCGAGGTGGTCCGCGAGATGCGCGCCCAGGGGGTCGCGGTGCTGCTGGTCGAGCAGGACCTCCACCTCGCCTTCACCGTGTGCGACGAGATCGCGGTCATGGAGAAGGGGCGGATCGTGCACCGCGTGCCGACCGGGGAGTTCCGGCGCGACCGGGCCACGGCCCACCGGCTGCTCGGGGTCGGCTGAGCCCGCCCGCTCAGCGCCCGCCCCCTCAGCGCCCGTCCGCTCAGCGCGGGCCGGCGAGCGCGGCGACGGCGCCGACGAACGCCAGCAGCAGGCCCACGACCACGACGGCGGCCCCCGGGAGGATCGTCGGCGTGCCGGCGCGCAGCACCGCCAGCCCGACCAGGGCGTAGCCCAGCAGCAGCAGCGCCGCCACCGCGAGGGCGCCGGCGTGCAGCGCCGTCCGCCACCACCGGCCGCGCAGCGCCGCGGCGGTCGCGCCGGCCAGCGCGACCACGGCCGCGCCCGCCCCGACCAGCCGCAGCACCCCGACGGCGGGCTCGTCGGCCTCGGTGAGGGCGATCAGCGCCGGGAGGGTGAGGGGGCCGGTCTCCGGCGTGGTGGTGTGCGGGGCCAGCAGGAACCCGAGCAGGGCGAGCAGGCCGCCGCCCGCGACGGCGAGGTCGGCGCGCCGGCGCGCGCGCCGGGAACGCCCGCCCCCGGCCGCCCCGCGCGGCCGCCCCGGGTCTCCCCCGGCCGCCCGAGCCGGCGCGGCGTCCGGCATCCCGCCCGGCATCCCGCCCGGCGCCCCGTCCGGTGCCGGGTCCGGGCGCACCGGAGCCAGGCGCTCGGTGACGGCCTCGTCCGGGCCGGCCGGGCGCGGCCCGGGCAGCGGCGGCGGGGTCGGCGCCCCCGCGGGGGCCGGCGGCTGCACGGGCACCTCCACCGTGGCGTCGTCCGCCGCCGCGGGCCGGCCCCCGCGCCGGCGCCGCTCGTCGCCGCTCCCGCCGTCCATCCGCGCACCTCCACCGGCTCCGGACCGGAGCCGGGGCCACGCGATCCAGTCGTGCCCGACCGGCTCTGCGTTAACGGACGGGCCGCGTCAACCGAACAGGCCGCGGCGGCGCCCCAGCTCGCCCAGGTGGCCGTGCAGCACCGACTCCCAGTCGTGGCCCAGCGCGTCGTGGGCGACGGTGATCCGGCGGGTGGTGTCGCCGCCCGCGTCGAACAGCCCCCCGCGGCGGTCGCCGACCAGCATGACGTCGGTGGCGTGCGGACCGGCGAGGAACACGACCTCCACCTCCGACAGGTTCGCCCCGGGCGGCGGGGCGAACTCGACCTCCTGGTGGAACGGCAGCTCCGAGCCCGGCAGCCGGCTCGCCTCGAGGTCCGACCGCAGGTAGCGGCAGCCGATCCGCTCCAGCGCACCGAGGATCCGCTCGGCCACCGGCGGCGGGCCGACGCGCAGCGGGTCGAGGTCGGTCTTGTCCGTGGACCGGGCGATCTCCAGCTCGGTGCGCAGGCCCACCTGCACCTTCGGGAACTCGTGGGGCCCGTAGCCGGTGAACGGGGTCTGCAGCGGCAGGCCGAACCCGAACGGGAGCGTGCGCCGCTCGCCGGGCCGCAGCGTGAACGGCCCGTGCACCCGCTGCCCGGCGAACCGGCGGTGCGCGTCGTGCTCGCCGTCGTCGGTCTCCACCTCGACCCGCGCCTGCAGCACCATCTCGACGTAGGAGATCTCCTGCTCGAACTCCCCGCCGACCACCTCCACCACGCCCTCGACGGGCGCCCCCGGGCGGGCGACGGGGGTGTGCACCACCGTGTCGATCGTCGTGCCGCCGCCGAACCGGGCCTTGAGCCGCTTGAACACCATGCGGCGGGACGCTAGCGGCGGCGGGGGGCGCGGGGGACCGGGGAACCACCCCCCTCCTCGGGGGTGCTGCCCCGGGGGGCGCGGCCGGGCGGGGTGCACCAGCACGCGTCACGAGGTGGTGGAGGCACGGTGTCGGCCCCGCATCGGCCGGGTGAGGATCGCGCCGCGCCCGGTACCGTCCGGGGCCGCAACGGGACAGGGGGACGCATGGCGCTGCACCGCCTGGAGGTGCTGCCCCGCGACGTCGACGCGGGTGCGCTCGGGCTGCTGCTGGACGCCCCGCCGCCGCCCGCGCTCGCCGAGCTCGTCCTGCGCGCCGGGCCCGGCGGCGGTGAGCTCGTGCTCGGCGTCATCGGCGCGTCGCACACGGTCGTCGCGACGGCCGGGCGGGCGCGGCTGACCGAGCAGGTCTCCTGCGACGCCGTCGCCGCCGGCGGGCGGCCGCTGCCCCCGCGGCTGAGCCGCGTGACGGGCGGCAGCGCCGGCTACCGCCTGACCTCCCGCCGCAGCCCCGCGTCCCCGGCCGCGCTCGCCGCGACCGCCGCGGACCTGCGCGCCCGCGCGGCCGCCGATCCCGACTGGATCTGCGGCGCGTTCCCGGGCCACGAGGCCGCGCTCACCGCGCTCACCGGCTCCGCCCTGCCCGGGGGCGGCTGGACCTGGCGCACCTGGCACCTCTACCCCGACCCCGAGGAGGGCGTGATCGTGACCACCCGCAGCAGGTGGACGCCGTGAGGCGGGCGCTCGCGGCGCTCGTCGTGGCCCTGGCGGTGTCCGGGCTGGCCGGCTGCGGCGCCGGCTCGTCCGTGCGCGGCTACCTCGACGACACCTTCGAGGAGCAGAGCGAGTCGGGCGACACCGTCGTCTACCAGGCGGCCGCGCCCGTCGCGGCGACGACGCAGCAGATCACCGCCGCGGTCGCGCCGATCGAGCGCGCGAGCGACGCCGGCGCGGAGTACCTGCGCTACGACGACGACATCGTCGTGGTCAGCGGCGCGGGGGCGGCGAGCGCGGTGCGCGTCGAGGACCTCGACGGCCCCTACCGCGACGGCGCCTACGCCTACCTCGGCCCCGGGTTCGACCCCGGCTCCCCGGCCGGTGCCACCGACGACGAAGACGACGTGAAGTGAGGATGCTCTGATGGAGTTCGGATCCGTGGACGGCGCACTGCTCGGCCAGGGCGTGCTCGCCACGCTGCTGTACTTCGTGATCGGCTTCGCCGTGCTCGCGCTCGGCTTCGTCGCCCTCGACGTCCTCACCCCGGGCAACCTGCGCCGGCAGGTCTACACCGACCGCAACCCCAACGCCGCCATCCTGGTCGGCGCCAACCACCTCTCGCTGGCGATCATCGTGGTCACCGCCATCCTCACCAGCGACGACTCGCTCGGCCAGGGCCTGGTCGACTCCGCGGTGTACGGCCTGCTGGGCGTGGTGCTCCAGGCCGTCGCGCTGCGGCTGCTCGACGCGTTCGTGCCCGGCCACCTGCGCGCGCTGGTCGCCGAGCCGCGGATGAGCGGTGCGGCGTGGGCGGTGGCGTCGAGCCTGGTGGCGATCGGGGCGGTGAACGCGGCGGCCCTGTCGTGAGGGGCCCTGTCGTGAGGCGCCTCCCGTGCTGACGCCCCCGTCGCAGCGGGGTGACCCCGCTCCGACCCAGTCGCAGCCGGGTGACCCCGCTCCAATCGCACCGCGGTACCCCGCCCCCGTACTGGCGCCCTCGCGCACCCGCCCCCTGCTGCTGGCCGCCGTGGCGGTGTGCGCGGCGTGCGGGCTGGTGTACGAGCTGGTGCTGCTCACCCTCGCGGTGACGCTCGCGGGCGGCGGGATCGCGGTGACCTCGCTGATCGTCGCCGGGTTCGTCGCGGCGCTGGGCGTCGGGGCGCTCGCGGCGAAGCCGCTGCTCGCCCGGGCGGCGGCGGCCTTCGTGGCGGTCGAGATCGTGCTGGGCGTGGTCGGCGGGCTCTCCGCGGCGGCGCTCTACGTCGCCTTCTCCTTCCACGGCATGAGCAGCGCGGTGCTGGTCGTCGCCACCGCGGTGATCGGGGTGCTGGTCGGCGCCGAGGTGCCGCTGCTCATGACGCTGCTGGCGGGGGAGGGGGAGTCCGCCGGGAAGCTCGTCGCGAACCTCAACGCCGCCGACTACGCCGGTGCCCTCGTCGGCGGGCTGGCCTGGCCGTTCGTCCTGCTCCCGCTGGCCGGGCAGGTGCGCGGCGCGGCGCTGACGGGCGTGGTGAACCTGGTCGCGGCGGCCGTCGTGGCGGCCGTCGTGCTGCGCGACCGCCTCGGGATCCGCGCCCGCGCGGGCGCGCTGGCCGGGCTGCTGGTGGCCGCGACCGTGCTGGCGGTGCTGCTCGTCGAGGCCGACGACGTGGTGCTCACCTCCCGCCAGCGGCTCTACGCCGACCCCGTGGTCGCCGACGTGCAGTCGGCCTACCAGCAGGTCGTGCTCACCGAGCGCGACGGCGACGTGCGCCTGTACCTCGACGGCGACCTGCAGTTCTCCAGCCGCGACGAGCACCGCTACACCGAGGCGCTCGTGCACCCGGTCCTCGCCGCCGACCCGCGCCGCGTCCTGGTGCTGGGCGGCGGCGACGGGCTGGCCGCGCGCGAGCTGCTCCGCCACCCCTCGGTCACCGAGGTGGTGCAGGTGGAGCTGGACCCCGCGGTGCTCGACCTGGCCCGCACCCGGCTCGCCGGCCTCAACGCCGGCGCCCTGGACGACCCGCGCACCACCGTCGTCGTCGACGACGGCTTCCGCTGGCTGCGCGAGCAGCCCTCGGGCTCCTTCGACGCGGTGGTCGTCGACCTGCCCGACCCGGACACCCCCGTCCTCGCCCGGCTCTACTCCACCGAGTTCTACGGCCTCGTCGCCCGCACGCTCACCCCGGACGGCCTGGTGGTCGTGCAGTCCGGCAGCCCCTACTCGACGCCCAGGGCGTACTGGCGCACGGTGGCGACCGTGGAGTCGGCCGGCTTCGGGGCGACCCCGTACCACGTGCACGTGCCCAGCTTCGGCGACTGGGGCTTCACCCTGGCCCGCGCCGGCGACCCGCCGCCGCTGCGGCTGTCCCCGCGCGCCCCGGCGCTGCGCTTCCTCGATGACGCGGTGCTCGCCGCCGCGGGCGTGTTCCCGCGGGACCGGCCGCGGCTGGACCTGGAGCCCTCCACCCTGGACCGGCCGTTGATCGTCGACGACGTGCGGGCGGGGTTCCAGGGGTAGGCAGGGCCCCCGCACAGCCGGTGGGGACCGGCTCCCGCGGAGCGCGGTGTACGCCTGCGTCAGCGACTTCGAGCGCGCCCCCGAGTGGCGCGAGGAGGTGGTCGGGGCGACCCAGAGCCCGCCCGGTCCGCTGGAGCCGGGCACCCGGCTGCGGGAGACCGCCCGGGTGCTGGGCCGCACGGTCGTCACCGACTCGGGCGTGTCCACCGTCGACCCGGGTCACCGGTTCGAGCTCCGGCACGTCGCGGGTCCGCTCCCGGTCTCGGGCGGGTGGGCGGTCACCGCGGAGGGCGTGCACCGCTCCCGCGTCGACCACGAGCTGCGCATCGAGCTCCGCGGGTGGTGGGCTTGCTGGCCCCGGTCGTCCGCGCGTCCGGCCCGGGCCAGGTCGCGCGGTCGCTGCAGACGCTGCGCGCCCGGCCGGGGGCCGCCCCGGTGCGGTGACGACCGGCGCTCAGCCGGTGGTGATCGTCGTGCGGATCGGCACGGCGTCGCGCAGCAGCCGCGTCACGGGCGTCGAGTCGACCTCGGCGGAGAGCTGCTCGCGCAGGTCCGGCTCGACCACCGCGTCGACGACCACCGTGCGCACCAGCACCGGTCCGGGCCCGACCCCCACCCGCACCTCCACCTCGCCCGGCACGATCCGCCAGCGGTGCAGGAACGTGCGGACCGACATCACGGTGCACGTCGACAGCGACGCCGCGAGCAGCCCGAACGGCGTGGCCCCGGTCGGCTCGACGGAGTCGTCCAGGGGGATCTCGCAGATCATGCCGAGGCCGTTGACGTCGACGTCGGCGTGGCGGCCGTCCCCGTCGGCGAGGCGGGCGGTGGACCGGACCCTGGGTTCTCCCACGCACCGCAGGGTAGCCGGAACCGCGCCGCGCCCCGCGGCGTTGGCCGGGTGTGGGTGACCGGGGGGACGCGTTCCGGGGTGCGGCAGCGCGGCGCGCGGCCGCACCCCCGCGGGGCTGGACGGTGCCGCGGCCCGTCACCCCGGACGGTGCGGCGACCTTCCCCCTGGCCGCCGTGCGCACCGGGCCGCGCGGGCGGACGCCGCTGCTCGTGCTGCCGGGCGGGCCGGGCCTCGCCTCGGTGCTGCTCTACCGCTCGCTGCGCCGCGCCGCGGCCGCCGCCGGGTTCGACGTCGTGATGGTCGAGCACCGGGGCGTCGGGCTGTCCCGGCTGGACGCCGCGGGCGCCGACCTGCCCCTCGCCGCGATGACCGTCGAGCAGGTGGTGGACGACCTGGCCGCCGTCCTGGACGACGCCGGGATCGAGCGGGCGGTCGTGTACGGCACCTCCTACGGCGGCTACCTCGCGCAGGCCTTCGGGGCGCGCCACCCCGACCGCGTCGCCGGGATGGTGCTCGACTCGACGGGGCTGTCGGCCGACGACGTGGAGGTCGCGCGGCGGCACCTGCGCCGGGTCCTGCGCGACGGCGACGGGCCCGGCCCGCGGCTGCTGCGGGAGCTGCTGGACCGCGGCCCCGACCCGGGGATCGCCCACGTCGTCCCGCTCGTCCACGAGTTCGCGGGGCCGGACGCGCTGGAGCGCCTCCTCGAGCTCCGCTCGCGGGGCCGCGCCGGGCGGACCTGGCGGTGGCTGGCCGGCCTGGGCGCCGCCGAGATCGAGGGCGGCGCGCGGTTCGTCGCCGAGCCCGACCTCGTCGCGCCCATCACCTATGACGAGCTCGGCTGGGCCGCGCCGCCGGACGGCGACCCGCTCGACCCGGTGCTGCCCTACGCGGGCCCGGCCGCGCGCTACCGCGCCGCGCACCCGCTGCACGGGGAGCGGTTCGACCTGCGCGCCGCCCTGCCCGGGTTCGCCTGGCCGGTAGCGGTCATGTCCGGGGAGCGTGACCTGCGGGCACCCCGCCCGCTGGCCGAGGAGATCGTCGCGCTCGCCCCCGACGCCGTCCTCGTCCCGCTGCGAGACAGCGGCCACAGCGCGCTCGACACCCACCGCCGGGCCGCGCTGGTGGTCGCCGCCGCCGTCGCCGCGGGCACCCACCACCGCCTCCCCGCGCTCGCCGACCGGATCGCCGCCCTGCCCCGCCGCGGCTCGTCCGCCGCCCTGGGGCCGGTGGTGCGGGCGCGGATCGCGCTGGCCGCGGCGACGGGCTGACCGCCCCGATCCGCGCACCTACTGACCGGTTGCGCACGGTGCACCGTGCGCAACCGGCGGGTGGGTGCGCAGGTCGTGTGCGCCCGCACCGCGAGGACGGGCGGCGCCCATGGCCGTCCGGCGCAGCGGAGGCACCGGTCGGCGTCGCCCGCGTCGCCCCCGGCCCGAGCGCGGCGGCCCGGGGGAGTCGGCGGCGTGGCAGCACGGCCGGGCTGACCTGCGACGACACCACCGGGCGGGGTGGGCCGACCCGCGCACCACGGCTATCGAACGTCCGTGCGATCCTGCTGGGCGGCGCGTGAGTGCCGGTGGGCCGACCTAGCATGGGGAGGCGCGGCGGCACCTTCTCGCCGCCCAGCCCCACCCCGGACGCAGGAGGCCCACCCGTGGCGGACCGTCTGATCGTGCGCGGCGCCCGCGAGCACAACCTCCGCGGCGTCGACCTCGACCTGCCGCGCGACAGCATCGTGGTGTTCACCGGCCTGTCCGGCTCGGGCAAGTCGAGCCTCGCGTTCGACACGATCTTCGCCGAGGGCCAGCGCCGGTACGTCGAGTCCCTGAGCGCGTACGCCCGGCAGTTCCTCGGGCAGATGGACAAGCCCGACGTCGACTTCATCGAGGGCCTCTCGCCCGCGGTGTCGATCGACCAGAAGTCCACCAACCGCAACCCGCGCTCCACCGTCGGCACGATCACCGAGGTCTACGACTACCTGCGCCTGCTCTACGCGCGCGCCGGCGTCCCGCACTGCCCGGTCTGCGGGCACGTGATCGAGAAGCAGACGCCGCAGCAGATCGTCGACCAGGTGCTCGCGATGGACGAGGGCGCCCGGTTCCAGGTCCTGGCGCCGGTGGTCCGCACCCGCAAGGGCGAGTTCGCCGACCTGTTCGCCCAGCTGCAGAACCAGGGCTACGCCCGCGTGCTCGTCGACGGCGCGGTGCACCAGCTGGCCGACCCGCCCAAGCTGAAGAAGCAGGAGAAGCACGACATCTCCGTGGTCGTCGACCGGCTGTCGGTCAAGGCGACGGCCAAGCAGCGCCTCACCGACTCGGTGGAGACCGCGCTGCGGCTGGCCGACGGGCTGGTGGTGCTCGACTTCGTCGACCTGCCCGAGGGCGACCCGCAGCGCGAGCGCCGCTTCTCCGAGCGCATGGCCTGCCCCAACGGCCACCCCATCGCCGTCGACGACCTCGAGCCGCGCACGTTCTCCTTCAACTCGCCCTACGGCGCCTGCCCGGAGTGCTCGGGCATCGGCGTCAAGAAGGAGGTCGACCCCGAGCTGGTGGTGCCCGACCCCGACGCCACGCTGGCCGGCGGGGCCATCGCGCCGTGGTCGACGGGGCAGTCGGCCGAGTACTTCGGGCGCCTGCTGGAGGGGCTGGGCGGGGCGCTGGGCTTCCGCACCGACACCCCGTGGCGCAAGCTCACCGCCGCGCAGCAGAAGGCCGTGCTGCACGGCAGCACCGAGCAGGTGCACGTGCGCTACCGCAACCGCTACGGCCGCGAGCGCGCCTACTACGCCGACTTCGAGGGCGTCATCCCGTTCCTGGAGCGCCGGCTCGACCAGACCGAGTCCGACAGCCAGCGCGAGCGCTACGAGGGCTACATGCGCGACGTGCCGTGCCCGGTCTGCAAGGGCGCGCGGCTGCGCCCCGAGGTCCTGGCCGTCACGCTGCTGCACCGCGACCAGGGCGAGCGCTCGATCGCGGAGATCTCGGCGATGTCGGTGGCCGAGTGCTCGGCGTTCCTCGAGGGCATGGTGCTCGACCAGCGCCAGACCGTGATCGCCGGCAGCATCCTCAAGGAGGTGCAGGCGCGGCTGGGCTTCCTGCTCGACGTGGGCCTGCACTACCTCTCGCTCGACCGCGCGGCCGGGTCGCTGTCCGGCGGCGAGGCCCAGCGCATCCGGCTGGCCACGCAGATCGGCTCCGGCCTGGTCGGGGTGCTCTACGTCCTCGACGAGCCGTCGATCGGCCTGCACCAGCGCGACAACCGCCGGCTCATCCAGACGCTGGTCCGGCTGCGCGACCTCGGCAACACGCTCATCGTCGTCGAGCACGACGAGGACACCATCCGCGCGGCCGACTGGGCGGTCGACATCGGCCCGGGCGCGGGCGAGCACGGCGGGCACATCGTGCACAGCGGGCCGGTCGCCGGCCTGGAGTCGCACGACACCTCCCTCACCGGCGCGTACCTGTCCGGGCGCCGCTCCATCCCTGTGCCGGAGATCCGCCGCCCGCGCGACCCGGAGCGCAAGCTCACGGTGGTCGGGGCGCGCGAGCACAACCTGCGCGGCATCGACGTCGACATCCCGCTCGGCTGCCTCGTCTCGGTCACGGGCGTGTCCGGGTCGGGCAAGTCCACCCTGGTCAACGACATCCTCGCCACCGTGCTGGCCAACCAGCTCAACGGCGCGCGCCAGGTCCCCGGCCGGCACACCCGCATCACCGGGCTCGACGGGCTCGACAAGCTCGTCCGCGTCGACCAGAGCCCGATCGGGCGCACCCCGCGCTCCAACCCGGCCACCTACACCGGCGTGTGGGACAAGATCCGCAAGCTGTTCGCCTCCACCACCGAGGCGAAGGTGCGCGGCTACCAGGAGGGCCGGTTCTCGTTCAACGTCAAGGGCGGGCGCTGCGAGGCGTGCACCGGCGACGGCACCATCAAGATCGAGATGAACTTCCTGCCCGACGTCTACGTCCCCTGCGAAGTCTGCAAGGGCGCCCGCTACAACCGCGAGACGCTCGAGGTGCACTACAAGGGCAAGACGGTGGCCGACGTGCTGGACATGCCGATCGAGGAGGCGGCCGAGTTCTTCGCGCCGATCACCTCGATCGCCCGCTACCTGCGCACGCTGGTCGACGTCGGGCTGGGCTACGTGCGGCTCGGGCAGCCGGCGCCCACCCTGTCCGGGGGCGAGGCCCAGCGGGTCAAGCTGGCCAGCGAGCTGCAGAAGCGGTCCAACGGTCGCACGATCTACATCCTCGACGAGCCCACGACGGGTCTGCACTTCGAGGACATCCGGAAGCTGCTGCTGGTGATCAACGGACTGGTCGACAAGGGCAACTCGGTGATCGTTATCGAGCACAACCTCGACGTCATCAAGACCTCCGACTGGGTCATCGACATGGGCCCGGAGGGCGGCACGGGCGGCGGCACGGTCGTTGCGGAGGGCACGCCCGAGCAGGTCGCGGCCCACCCCACCAGCTACACCGGCCAGTTCCTGAACGGGCTCGTCACGCCGGAGGAGCCGCCGGCCCGCCGCGCCCCGCGGCGCCGCGGGGCGGCCGTCGCGAGCTGACCGCCCCCGGGCCACCCGCCGGCCCGATCCCGTGGCGCGCCACCGGGTCGGGCCCCGCGGTCAGCGGCGGAGCCCCGCCGCGCCCACGACCAGCGGGTGCACCAGCCCGGGCATGCCGCGCCAGGTGTCGTGCCGCACGTGCTCGACGTCGAGCACGGCGCCGATGCGGTCGAGCAGCGCCCGGTCGCAGCGGCAGCCCGACGCGAGGGCGCCCCACGCGTCGGCCCAGCGCCGCTGGCGACGGGCCCGGCGCTCGTCCGCGTGCAGGACGTGCTCGCAGAACAGCAGCCGGCCGTCCGGCCGCAGCACGCGGGCGATCTCCGCCAGCGCCGCGTCCGCGTCCGGCACCGTGCACAGCACCATCGTCGACACGACGGTGTCGACCGACGCGTCGGGCAGCGGGAGCTCCTGCGCCCCGGCCCGCACGACGCGGGCGCCGGACCCGGCCCGCTGCACCGTGCGGCGCAGCCGCTCGGCCATCCCGGGGTCGGGCTCGGACAGCAGCAGCCCGTCGAGCCCGGCGGGGTAGTGCCGCAGGTTCAGCCCGGTGCCGGCCCCGATCTCCAGCACCCGCCCGCGGGCCGCGCCCACCACCTCCGCGCGGCGCCGGCGCATGCCGCGCACCTCGCCGAGCAGCAGGAACGGCTCGTAGATCGCGGCGCCGACGCGCGCGCCCGGGCCGGGCCGGGCGGCGGTCGCCACGTCGTCGGCGGTCACCGGGTCCGCAGGCGGTAGAAGCGGAAGAAGTCGTTCTCGATGTCGAGCACATCGACCCCGGTGAAGCCGGCCTCGGTGGCGTAGCGCCGCAGGGTGTCGGGCCGCATCACCGTGCCGGTGCCGGCGGAGGGCTGGTGCGCCATCCCGTCGGGCAGGCAGCACAGCAGGCTGAAGCCGTACATGAGCCGCTCGACGTCGTCGCCGGGCGCGGTGAACACCTCGGCCACCCGCTCGTCCATGACGAGCACCGTGCCGTCCTCGGCGGCCATGCCGCGCATCGCGGCGAGCACCCCGACCGGGTCGGACAGGTCGTGCACGCACTCGAACGCGGTGACCAGGTCGTACCGCTCACCGCCCGCGGCCACCGTCGCCGCGTCGGCGACGTGGAAGCGCACGCGGTCGGCCACCCCGGCCTCCGCGGCGTGGCGGCGGGCCGCCTCGACCGACGGGGCGTCGACGTCGTAGCCGTCGACGGTGGCGGTGGGGTAGGCGAGCGCGATCCCGATCGACGACCAGCCCAGGCCGCAGCCGACGTCGGCCACCCGGCCCCCGCCGCGCAGCGCCGCGTCGACCTCGGGGACCGACGGCAGGTGCTCGCGGCCCAGCGCGCCGAGGAACAGCGGGCGGTTCGCCGCGGCCTGGGCCTCGCGGGCGTCGGTGCCGAACTGGGCCCACGACACCCCGCCGCCGGTGCGGTAGGCCTCCAGGAGCGCGTCGGTCTGCTTGCCGACGCCGACGAGGAACCGGGCGAACGGGGCCAGGAAGTTCGGGCTGAGCTCGTCGGTCAGCGGCTCGACGTGCGCGGCGGGCAGCGTGAACCGCCGGGCGGCGGCGTCACCGGGCGCGGCCGGGTCGTCGGTCGCGACGAGCAGGCCGGTCACGGCCTGCTGCTCCAGCCACTCGCGGGTGTACCGCTCGGCGGTCGCCGTGCGGGCCGCGAGCTCCGCCGAGGTGAGCGGGCCGGCGCCGGCGAGGGCCCGGTAGTAGCCGAGCCGGTCACCGAGGTGCACGGCGTGCACGTCGACGGTGGCGAGCAGGGCGCCGAAGAGGCGCTCGACGAGCGCGTCCGTGGCTGTGGCGTCGGTGGCTGTGGCGTCGGTGGCTGTGGCGTCGGTGGTGGTGCGGGCGCTGTCGGTGGTGGTGCTCATGGCGGGGGTCCTTCCGGTCGGGTCAGCGGGGGCGGTGCCACAGCGTGTGGCGCAGGAGGGGGGTGAAGCCGAGCTGCTCGGCCCCGGGGCGGCTGTCGTCGCTGAAGACGCCGACGTGCCAGCGGTCGGGCTCGGTGCGCAGCCGCAGCCGGGCGTGCCGGGCCCACAGGCCGCGGCGGCGGGCGCCGGGCAGGGTCACGCCCAGCGCGAACGAGGCGACGCCGTGGGCGACGAACTGCGCCGAGATCGCCTGCACGCGCCCGTCCTCGGCGCTGCTCCAGAACCGGAACCGCTCGTCGTCGAGCAGCGCGGGGCCGATGAGCGCGCCGGGCCGGTCGAGGTCGACCCCGGCGAGCGGGTAGCCCTCGACGAGCACCCCCTCCCAGGCGGCGAGGTCGGCGGCCGTGCGCACCCGCTGCGGCTCGCCCTCGGATGCGGCCGGTATGACGGGGACGGGCCCGGGCGGGCGGACCAGCAGGGGCGGGTGCCCGTCGAGCTCCCAGCCGCGCGGCCGCAGGTCGGGCAGCGGCCACAGGCTCCACAGGTGGAGCTCGGGGACGGCGCGGGCCTCGATCTCGTCGAGCAGGGCGTCGACCCCGCCGGGTGGAGGCGGGGCCAGCAGCACGACCGAGTTGAGCCAGGAGGCCGGGCGGCCGTGGTCGGCGAGCACGAAGCGCTCGTCGTGCACGACGGTGCCGCCGGCGGCGGCGGCCATGGCCGCGCACTGGTCGGCCCAGTGCCGCACCCAGCGCAGGCACAGCGAGTCCTCGTCGGGGAGGTCGGGCTCCCAGCCGGTGGTCAGGTGCACGGCGGCGGTGGTCATGGCGGGAACGGTAGGAACGCCCGCTGTCGGAGCGCTGTCGGCGCGCTGTCGGCCCCGCCGGCGCGATGTCGGTACCGGCGCCGGCCCACCGGTGCCACCATGGCGCGGTGACAGCGGTCGGCGTCCTCGGCCCGGTGCTGCTGGCCGGCCCCCGGGGCGAGGTCCGCCTCGGCTCGGCCCGGCAGCGCCGGCTCCTCGCCGCGCTCGCGGCCCACCCCGGCGCGGCCGTCGGCACCGCCGTCCTCGCCGAGCTGGTCTTCGACGACCCGCCGGCCGACCCGGCCGGCGCGGTGCAGACGAACGTGGCACGGCTGCGCCGCCTGCTGCCGCCCGGCGTCGCCATCGCCACCACGCCCGAGGGCTACCGCCTCGACGCCGACCGCGCCGCCGTCGACGTCACCGCGTTCGCCGACCAGGTCGCCGCCGCCCCGACCGATCCCGAGCTGCGCCGGCAGCGGCTCGAGGCGGCGCTGCGGCTGTGGCGGGGGCGCCCGTTCGCCGAGCTGGACCACCCGTCGCTGGCCCCGGAGGTCGCCCGGCTCACCGCGCTGCGCACCGCCGCCACCGAGCAGCACGCCGCTGCCCTGCTGGACACCGGCCGGGTCGGCGAGGCCGTGGCGGCGGCCGAGGCGATCGTCGCGGCCGAGCCGCTGCGGGAGGCCGCGGTCGGGCTGCTGGTGCGGGCGCTGGTCGCGGCCGGTCGCCAGGGCGACGCCCTCGCCGCGCTGGCGCGGCTGCGCGAGCGGCTCGCCGACGAGCTCGGGCTGGACCCCGCACCCGAGCTGCGCGCCCTCGAGCAGCAGGTGCTGCGCCAGGAGCTGCCCGCGGCGCGCGCGGCCCCCGCCCCGCGGCCCCGGGCGCCCCGCGTGCCCGTCAGCTCCTTCGTCGGGCGCGACGCCGACCTGGCCCGCGCCGCCGCCCTTCTCGACGGCGGCTGCCGGGTCGTGACGCTGTGCGGTCCCGGCGGCGTCGGCAAGACCCGGCTCGCCACCCACGTCGCCGCGGCGGTGGCGGAGCGCTACGACGACGGCGCGCTGGTGGTGGGGTTCGGCGAGGGCGGGCCCGCCGACGTCGAACCGGTCCTGGCGGCCGCGCTCGGTCTCGCCGACGACGGCCGCACCGGGGCGTCCACGCTCGCCGACCGCGTCGTCGACGTGCTGGCGGTGCGCCGCCAGCTGCTGGTGCTCGACAACTGCGAGCACGTGGCGGACGACGTGGCGCGCCTGGTGGAGGCGATCGCCGGCGGCACCGACGGGGTCGACCTGCTGCTCACCAGCCGCGAGCCGCTGCGCGTCGACGGGGAGCACCTGCTGGCCGTCGAGCCGCTCGACGACGCCGCGGCGCGGCGGCTGCTGACCGACCGCATCCGCGCCGGGGCGCCCGCCGACCCGCCCGGACCGGACGAGGACGTGCTGGTCGCGGAGCTGTGCCGGCGTCTGGACCGGCTGCCGCTGGCGCTGGAGCTGGCCGCCGCCCGCGCGCGGCCGCTGGGCCTGCCCGGACTGCTGCGGACGGTCGAGCGCCCGCTGGAGGCGCTGCGCGACGGGCGCCGCACCGCGGCGGGGCGGCACCGGTCCCTGCGCGACGTCGTCGCCTGGTCGCACGGGCTGCTGGATCCCGCCCAGCGCGAGCTGTTCGAGCGGATGGCGGTGTTCGCGGGCCCCGTCGAGGCGGACGCCGTCGCCGCGGTGTGCGGCAGCGCCGACGCGCTGCCCGACCTGGTGGAGCGCTCCCTGGTCGTGCGCGGGGCGGGGGAGCCGGCCCGGTTCGGCATGCTCGAGACGCTGCGGGCCTACGGGCGGGCGCAGCTCACCGCGGCCGGCGCCGGCCCCGCGCTGCGGGCGCGGCACGCCCGGTGGGCCGTCGCGCTGGCCGTCGAGCTGTCCGCCGCCCGCCGCGGCCCGGGGGAGGCCGCGGCCGTGCGCCGGTTCGACGACCACCTCGCCGACCTGCGCCGCGCCCACGCCTGGCTGTGCGAGCACGGGCCGGTCGAGGACCTGCTGCGCCTGGGCGTGCTGTTCGGCGAGCTGGCCTACCTGCGCGGCCGGATCGACCTCGTGCGGCTCGTGGACGAGACCGCGACCGCGGTGGGGGACCGGGCGCACCCGCTCGCCGCCCGCCTGCTGGGCCTGCTGGCCACCACCCACTGGCAGCGCGGCGAGCTGGACGTCGCCGAGGCCTGCTCCCGGCGCGCGCTCGACGTCGCCGCCGCGTGCGGCGAGCCGGCGGCGGGCCGCGACGGCGCCGAGGCGCTGGCCAACGTGCACCTCTTCCGCGGGGACCTCGCCGCGACGGCGGAGTGGGCCCGCCGGGGGCTGCGGATGGCGGAGGAGGCGGGTGACCCCGCGCTCCGCCTGCTGTGCCACCTCGACCTGGTGCTGAGCGGCGCCTACGCCGGGGACGACCTGACCGCCGCCGCGCACGAGGCGCAGATCGCCGCGCTGCTGCCCGAGCTCGACTCGCCCACGGCGCGGGCGTTCCTCGCCTACGCCCGCGGCGAGCGGCGGGCCGAGCGCGGCGATCCCACCGCCGCGGCGCACCTGCGGGAGGCGGTCCGCCTGGCCGAGGAGGTCGACTCCCGGTTCGTCTCCGGGATCGCGCGCCACACCCTGCTGACCTGCGCGGCCCGCGGGGGCGGGGACGACCCGGCCGCCGTGCTCGCGAGCCTGCGCCCGCTGATCGACCACTGGCACGCCTACGGGGCCTGGACGCACCTGTGGATCGCGGTGCGGGCGGTCGTGGAGGTGCTGGCCCGGCTGGGCCGGCACGCCGAGGCCGCGGTGCTGCTCGGGGCCCTGCGGGCCAGCCCGCGCGCCACGGCGGCCTTCGGCCCGGACGCGGCGCGGGAGCGCGCGGTCGAGGGGGCCGGGCGGGCGGCGCTGGGGGAGGCGTTCGACGCGCTGCTGGCCGAGGGGGCCGGGCGGGGTGACGCGGGCGCCGTCGCCCTCGCCCGCCGGATCACCCGGGCCGACCCCGTCCCCGCGTGAGGGGAGGGCGGGGCGGACCCCTCCACCGGGCCACCTGCTAGGCTTCGGAATGCGACCACCTCGTCGCGCGTTCACACGTGCGTCTGGGCGTCAAGTGGAGCCCCGCTCCCACCCGAGCCGCCACCGGTGGCCGGGTCCGGTTGAACTCCTCCGACCCCGCGTCGGGGGAGTCGCGATCGACATGGGTCTCCGCTCCGTCGCCAGCAACGACGTCGACACGAGGAGACCCCATCACCACTGAGACACGCATCAACGACCGCATCCGCGTCCCCGAGGTCCGCCTGGTCGGGCCGAACGGGGAGCAGGTCGGCATCGTGCGTATCGAGGACGCCCTGCGGCTCGCGCAGGAGGCCGAGCTCGACCTCGTCGAGGTCGCGGCGCAGGCCCGCCCGCCGGTCTGCAAGCTCATGGACTTCGGCAAGTTCAAGTACGAGAGCGCGCAGAAGGCCCGCGAGTCCCGCCGCAACCAGCAGCTCACCACGATCAAGGAGCAGAAGCTCCGACCGAAGATCGACAAGCACGACTACGAGACGAAGCGCGGCCACGTCCGCCGCTTCCTCGAGGGCGGCAACAAGGTCAAGGTCACGATCATGTTCCGCGGTCGCGAGCAGTCCCGCCCCGAGCTGGGGTTCCGGCTGCTGCAGCGGCTCGCGGAGGACGTGAGCGACCTGGGTGTGGTGGAGGCGACGCCGAAGCAGGACGGTCGCAACATGACCATGGTGATCGCTCCGACCCGCAAGCCCCCGACGCGCGCGGCGAAGGCCGCCGAGGCGGAGGCGGCGGAGGCGCAGGCGGCCGAGGCCGTGGCCGACGCTCCGCAGGCCTGAGAAGACAGACCAGTTCCGGGGGGCGCCCGCGCCCCCCGCCGGTGAGTAGGGACAGTCATGCCCAAGAAGGCCAAGAACCACAGCAAGACCCCGAAGAACAAGAACCACAGCGGGATCGCCAAGCGGGTCAAGGTGACCGGCAGCGGCAAGATCATGCGCCAGCAGGCCGGCCTCCGCCACCGCCTCGAGGTCAAGTCGAGCAAGGAGACGCGCGACCTGTCGGGCGTCGTGCCCGTCGCCAAGGCCGACGTGCCGCGCGTCAAGACCATGCTCGGCCGCTGACCTCCTGCTCACCCCCCGAACCCCGTAAGGACTGATCCCCATGGCACGCGTGAAGCGCGCGGTCAACGCGCAGAAGAAGCGGCGCACCACCCTCGAGCTCGCCAGCGGGTACCGCGGCCAGCGGTCGCGGCTCTACCGCAAGGCGAAGGAGCAGATGCTCCACTCGCTGAACTACGCCTACCGCGACCGCCGCGCGAAGAAGGGTGACTTCCGGCAGCTCTGGATCACCCGGATCAACGCCGCCGCGCGCGCCAACGGCATGACCTACAACCGGTTCGTGCAGGGCCTCAAGGCCGCCGGCGTCGAGGTCGACCGCAAGATCCTGGCCGAGCTGGCCGTCACCGACGCCGCCGCGTTCGCCGCGCTGGTCGAGCTGGCCCGCGCGAACGTCCCAGCGCACGACGAGAAGGAGAAGGAGACGGCGGCCTGAGCCGCCCGAACCTGGGGAGCGCCGTTCCCCTCGGACCGCCCGGCACCGATCGGACCCCGCGCGTGGTCGCAGCCCGCAAGCTGCTGCGCCGCGCGGGGCGCGACCGGGCCGGGCGGTTCCTCGTGGAGGGCGCGCAGGCCGTCCGCGAGGCCCTCGCGCACGGCACCGTGCGCGAGCTGTTCGTCGTCGACGGCGTGCGGCACGCCGACCTGGTCGCCGCCGCCCGCGACGCGGGGGCCCGGGTCAGCCCGGTCGACGAGCGGGCGGCCGCGTCGCTGTCCGACACCGTCACCCCGCAGGGCCTCGTCGCCGTCTGCGACCTGCTCGACGTGCCGCTGGCCGATGCGCTCGCCGGGACGCCGCGGCTCGTCGCCGTGTGCGCGGGGATCACCGACCCGGGCAACGCCGGCACCGTCGTCCGGGTGGCCGACGCGGCCGGCGCGGACGCCGTGCTGCTCGCCGGCGACACGGTCGACCCGCACAACGGCAAGGCCGTGCGCGCGTCCACCGGCAGCGTGTTCCACCTCCCGCTCGCCCGCGAGCGCGACGCCCCGGCCGTCCTGGCCGCCTGCCGCGCGGCCGGGCTCGCGCTGCTCGTGGCCGACGGCGGCGGCGAGCTGAACCTGCACGACCCCGCCGCCCGCCCGGTGCTCGCCGGCCCGGTCGCCTGGGTGTTCGGCGGCGAGGCGCACGGCGTGCCCGCCGACCTGGCCGCGGCGGCCGACCACCGCGTGCGCATCCCGATCCACGGCCGCGCCGAGAGCCTCAACCTGGCCACGGCCGCCGCGATCTGCCTCTACGCGTCGGTGGCGGCCCGCGCCTGACCGGGCACGAGCGGCCTCACGCCGGGTACACCTCGGTGAGGTGCCGGACGACCGTGACGCCGGGCCGGCCGACGAGCCGCTCGGGCCGCGGGGTGCGGCCGTCGACGCCGCGCAGGTACTCCCCGACGAAGTCCGCGCCGGCGGCCAGCGACAGGGGCAGCCCGCCCGACATCGTCGGGTTGACCTCGGTGAACGCGAAGCAGCCCGCCTCGTCGACGAAGCCCTGCACGTTGGCCGGGCCCACCAGCCCGACCGTGTCGAGCAGGTGCGCCACGCCCTCGACGAGCGCCTCGGAGGCGAACGTGCGCCCGCGCGTCGTGGTCCCCGCCCGGGTGTCCAGGCGCCAGCGCGGCACGGCCCCGGCCAGCCGGCCGGCGCGGTCGACGAGCGCGTCGACGGTGAACTCCTGGCCGACCAGCCGGGTCTGCACGATCGGGTCGGGCACCCGCCGCAGCGCCCAGGCCAGGTCGTCGGGGTCGTCGACGGCGAGCACGTCCCGCGACCCGCGCCCGGACCGGGGCTTGACGATCCACGGGCCGGGGATGCCGGTGCCGGTGCCGAGCGCCGTCGCGGGGGCGGGGATCCCGGCCGTCGCGCAGGCCGCGGCGAAGCGCCACTCGTCGGTGCAGGTCGCGACGGTCTCGGGGCCGGGCAGCCAGGTCCGCAGCCCGGCCTCGGCCAGCAGCTCCCGGCCCGCGTGCAGCGCGGGGATCTCCCGGGCGACGGTGCAGATCAGCGCGGTCGCGCCGGTGCGGGCCGCCAGCTTCGCGACGTGGGCCGCGAAGTCGGGCTCGTCGCCGCGGGGCAGCACGCCGGCGTCCCGGGCGAGGTGGAGCCCGACGGCGTCGGGGTCGCAGTCGGCGGCGACGACGGGGCGGCGCCCGGCGAGGGCGCGGATGACCGCGACGCCGGCGGCCCCACCGGCGCCGGTGACGAGGACGGCGCGGCGGGGGCGCCGGGCCGCGGCGCGGGCGCGGGAGGCCGGGCAGGGCAGCGTGGGGGTCATCGCAGTCCTCGGGTCGCGGCGGTCGGGGCCGCGGCGCGGGGCCGGGGCAGGTGCGAGGGGCGGGCCGGCGTCGGGGCGGGCGGGCGGGCCCCGCCGCGGCCGAGCTCGGTGTCGTCGGGGCGGGCCCCCACGGCGAGCACCCTCATCCAGGCCTCCTGCGGGACGCGGTCGTGACGGCCCCAGGCTGCCGCCGCGCCGGGCCGGCGGGACCCCGCGATCGGCATAGGCCGGCTATGCGGAACGGAGGAGGTCGACCGGCCGCGGGCGCCCCGACGCTCCCGGCGGCCACCCCCGGGCGCCCCGGCACGACCACCCGGCCGAGGCCGGTGAGCGCGCCGCCACCGGCGGCCCCACCACCCTGGCGAGAGGCACCGCCGCCGGCGCGGCTCGGGTCCGGCCGGGGCCCGAGGACCGGCCGCGCGCCGGTCCGGTGGTCCACGACGGACCCGGTCCGCTCCTCCGCGGGGGCGCGGCCCCGTCACCCGTCCGGGTGCCGCCGGCGCCGGGACGGGCCGCCGGCCGCCGCGCCGATCCATCCTGTGCCGATGGCCATCCGCCGCGTCGTGGTCGTCGACGACCACCAGATGCTCACCGAGGCGCTCACCGTCGCGCTCTCCGCGGAGGCGGACCTGCGGGTGGTGGACCGCGCCGCCCCCACTGACGCGGACCTCGCCGCGCGCGTCACCCGGCTGCGGCCCGACGTCGTCGTGATCGACGTCGAGCCGTGCGGGGCCGCGGCCGCCGACCTGGTCGCCGGGCTCGCCGCCGCGGCCGGGCACGTCGTCGTCCTCACGGCGAGCCGGGACGCGGTGCGGATGGCGGCGGTGGTCCGGGCGGGGGCGGTGGGCTGGCTGTCCAAGTCCGGCCCCTCCGCCGCGCTCCCCGCCGCGATCCGCGCCGTGTGCGGGGGCGAGGCCTGCTTCACGCCGGCGGACCTGGGGGCGGTGCTGCGGGTGTGGGCCGCCGACGGCCCGGCGCACGACGGGCGCGACGCGCTGCTGGCGCCGCTGAGCCGCCAGGAGCGGCGGGTGCTCGGCGGGCTGGTGGACGGGGCCACGAGCGCCGACCTCGCGGCGGCCCTGGGCGTGTCGGTGGGGACGGTGCGCGCCCACACCCACAACCTGTTCGGCAAGCTCGGTGTGCACAGCCGGCTCGAGGCCGTCCGGGTGGCCCGGGCCGCGGGCCTGCAGCCGCGGCACGCCTCCCCGCCCTGACCTCGGCCGGGTCCGGTGTCCCCCGGTCGGGTGACAGGACCGTTCGGCGCATCCTGCTGGAGGTGAACGGGGTAACGGACACGGCGAGTGGCTCGATGGTCACGACATGCGCCCGATCCCCGACCGGCAGCTGGAGATCCCTACCCAGAGGGGCGCCGGCACCCTCCCGGCCGACCAGGAGGTCGTCCGGGAGCTCCGCGGGGTGCTGCACGACGTGGGCCACGGCCTCGCGACGCTGTCGATGCTCGTGGACGGGCTGACGGACGCGGCGCTGCGCGGGGTGCCGGTGCCCGACCTGCTCGACCTGGTCGGGAGGGAGACCGCCCGGCTCCTCGCCGTCGTGCACGCCGGCGCGGTCCCCGCCGCGTCGGCCGAGGTCGTCCCGGTCCGCCCGGTCCTGGAGACCGTCGCGAGCGTCGCCCGGCGCACCGGCCGGGCCCCGGTCCGCCTCGAGCCCGGCCCGGACGTGCACCTGCGCGTCGATCCCGTGCTGCTCTCGCGCGTCGTCGCCAACCTGGTCGACAACGCCGCGCGCGCCGCCGGCCCGACCGGCCGCGTCGACGTCACCGTCTCCGGCGACCGCGACGTGGTGATCGACGTCGTCGACGACGGCCCGGGCTACCCGGCCGGGCCGTCCGGGACGTCGCACCTGGGCCTGGACGTCGTCACGCGGCTGCTCGCCGCGTGCGGCGGCCGCCTGGAGGTCGACCGGCTCGGCGCGGGCGGCACCCGGGCGCGCGTCGTGCTGCCCGGCCGGGTCGGCCGGCACCGCGCCGGCGGCGGCCCCGACGCCGGCACGGGCGGCGGGACCGCCGGACCTCCCGCCTCCCGCTGCGCCTGAGCCGCGCCGTGCCCGACGTCGTGCTGTGCGACGACCATCCGGTCTTCGCCGACGCGCTGGCCGTCGTGCTGGCCGGGCGCGGGTACGCCGTCCGCGCCGTCGTGCACAGCACCGCCGGGATCGTGGCGGCGGTCCGCACCCACCGCCCGGCGGCGTGCGTCATCGACCGGCACTTCGCCGACGGCGACGGCCTCGACGTGGTCGCGCCGGTCGTCGCGGCGAGCCCGACGACCCGCGTGCTGCTGCTCACCGCCGACCGGGACCCGGCCGTGGCGCGCCGCGCGCTGGCCGCGGGGGCGGGCGGCTACCTCTGCAAGACCGCCGGGGTCGAGGCGCTGGTCTCCGCGATCGGGCGGGTCGTGCGCGGGGAGGTGGTCGTCGACGCGCCCCCGGAGCGGCCGGTGCGCCGCTCGTCCGAGCACGCCGAGGCGCTGCGCCTCGCCGCCTACCTCACCGTCCGCGAGCGCGAGTGCCTCGCGCTCGTCGTCGACGGGCTCGGGACCGGGGCGATGGCCGAGCGGCTGGGCGTGTCGACGACCACCGTCCGCACCCACGTGCAGTCGGTGCTGACCAAGCTCGGGGTGCACTCGCGGCTGGAGGCCGCCTCGTTCGCCGTCCGCCACTCGATCCTGCGCGGCCCGGTGTGAGCGGGGGACGAGCGGGGCGGGGCCCGGCGACCGCCAGGAACTCCGGTGCGGGGCCCCACTACGCTCGGACCGTCCCGCCCTCCGACGAGAAGACCCCGCCACATGTCGTCCGACCCCACCGCCACCGCCCCGGTCGCGCTGCTCACCGCCCCGGCGCTCGACGAGGCCGTGCGCGCCGCTCGCGCCGCGTTCGCGGCGGCCGCCGACCTGGCCGCGCTGGCCGCCGTCCGGCCCGCGCACCTGGGTGACCGCGCCCCGCTGCTGCTGGCCCGCCGCGAGCTGGGCTCGCTGCCCGGGCCCGAGCGCGCCGACGCCGGCAAGCGCGTCAACGCCGCGCGCCAGGAGGTGCAGGAGGCCTTCGACGCCCGCCGCGCCGCCCTGTCCGCCGAGCGCGACGCGCGGGTGCTGGCCGAGGAGGCCGTCGACGTCACGCTGCCCTGGGACCGGCACCCCCGCGGCGCCCGGCACCCGCTGACGCAGATCTCCGAGCAGATCGCCGACGTCTTCACCGGCATGGGCTGGGAGGTCGCCGAGGGGCCCGAGGTCGAGTCGCCCTGGCTGAACTTCGACGCGCTGAACTTCGGCAAGGACCACCCCGCGCGCACGATGCAGGACACCTTCTACCTGGAGGACGGGAACGTCCTGCGCACCCACACCTCGCCGGTGCAGGTCCGCTCCCTGATCGAGCGCGACCTGCCCGTCTACGTGGTGTGCCCGGGCCGCACGTTCCGCACCGACGCCCTCGACGCCACCCACACCCCGGTGTTCCACCAGGTCGAGGGGATCGCCATCGACCGGGGCCTGACGATGGCCCACCTCAAGGGCACGCTCGACGCCTTCGCCCGCGCGATGTTCGGCACCACGTCGAAGATCCGCTTCCGGCCGTCGTACTTCCCCTTCACCGAGCCCTCGGCCGAGCCCGACGTGTGGTTCCCGGAGAAGAAGGGCGGCGCCGGCTGGGTGGAGTGGGGCGGCTGCGGGATGGTGCACCCCAACGTCCTGCGCGCCTGCGGCGTCGACCCCGACGTCTACTCCGGGTTCGCGTTCGGCATGGGCCTGGAGCGCACCCTGATGTTCCGCAACGGCATCCCCGACATGCGCGACATGGTCGAGGGCGACGTCCGCTTCAGCCGCGCCTTCGGCGTCGAGGAGTAGAGCAGTGCGAGTCCCGCAGTCCTGGTTGGCCGAGCTCGTCGGCGACCTGCCCTCCGTCGCCGAGACCGGCGAGGCGTTCGTCCGCGTCGGGTTCGAGGTCGAGGAGGTCCACGGCCCGCCGGAGGTCACCGGCCCGGTCGTCGTCGGCCGCGTCGCCGAGATCACCGAGCTCACGGAGTTCAAGAAGCCGATCCGCTTCTGCCGGGTCGAGGTCGGCGAGGACGAGCCGCGCGGCATCGTCTGCGGCGCCCGCAACTTCGCCGAGGGCGACCTGGTCGTCGTCACGCTGCCCGGCGCCGTGCTGCCCGGCGGGTTCGCCATCGCGGCGCGGACGACCTACGGGCACGTGTCCGACGGCATGATCGCCTCGGCCCGCGAGCTGGGTATCGGCGCCGACCACGCCGGGATCCTCGTGCTGCCCCCGGGCACCGCCGAGCCCGGCGCCGACGCCCGCCCGCTGCTCGGGCTGGACGACAGCGTGATCGAGCTCGACGTCAACCCCGACAGCGGCTACTGCTTCTCGCTGCGCGGGCTGGCCCGCGAGATGGCCGCCGCGCTGGACGTCGACTACGCCGACCCGGTCGCCCGCGTGGCCGTGCCCGCCGCCGAGGGTGACGCCTGGCCGGTCGTCGTGGAGGAGCCCGCGCGCTGCCCGCGGTTCGTGGCCCGCCGGGTCGACGGCGTCGACCCGGCCCAGCCCGCCCCGTGGTGGATGCAGCAGCGGCTGCTCGCCTCCGGGATGCGGCCGATCTCGCTGGTCGTCGACGTCACCAACTACGTCATGCTCGAGCTGGGCCAGCCCCTGCACGCCTTCGACGCGGGCCGGCTGTCCGGGCCGCTCGTGGTCCGCCGGGCGCACGAGGGGGAGAAGCTCACCACGCTCGACGACGTCACCCGCACCCTCGACCCGGACGACCTGCTGGTCACCGACGACTCGGGTCCCGTCGCGCTCGCGGGCGTCATGGGCGGGGCCTCCACCGAGATCGCGGGCCTCGGCCCGGACGGCACGATCGACGTGCTGCTGGAGGGCGCGCACTGGGAGCCCACCGGCATCGCCCGCACCGCGCGCCGGCACAAGCTGCCCAGCGAGGCGTCGAAGCGGTTCGAGCGGGTCGTCGACCCGCAGCTGCCGCCGGCGGCCGTGGAGCGCGCCGCGCAGCTGCTCGTCGAGCACGGCGGCGGCACGATCGCGCCCGGCCGCACCGACGTCGGCGCCGCCCCGGCGCCCGCGCCGGTGCGGATGCCGCTGGCCCTGCCCGACCGCGTCGCGGGCGTCGCCTACCCGCCCGGGGCCACGGTGCGCCGGCTGGCCCAGGTCGGCTGCCGCGTCGAGCGGGTCACCGACGACACGGGCTCGCCCGACGTCGTCGCGACCCCGCCCTCGTGGCGGCCGGACCTGCAGCAGCCCGCCGACCTCGTGGAGGAGGTGCTGCGGCTGGAGGGCCTCGACGTCATCCCCTCGGTGCTGCCGGCCGCGCCCGGTGGCCGCGGACTGACCCGCGCCCAGCGGCGCCGCCGCGCGGTCTCGCGCGCGCTCGCCGAGGACGGCTACGTCGAGGTGCTGCCGTTCCCGTTCGTCGGGCCCGCGGTGTGGGACGCGTTCGGCCTCGGCCCCGACGACGTGCGCCGCCGCACCGTGCGCGTGCTCAACCCGCTCGACGCCGAGCGCGCCGAGCTCGCCACGACGCTGCTGCCCGGCCTGCTCGACACGCTCGTGCGCAACCGGTCGCGCGGCGCGGGCGACCTCGCGCTGTTCCACGTCGGGCAGGTCGTGCTGCCGCACGCCCGGCCGGTGGAGATGCCCGACCCGCCCGTCGACCGGCGCCCGACCGACGCCCAGTACGCGCAGATCGGGGCGGCGCTGCCCGCGCAGCCCCTGCACGTGGCGGCCGTGCTGGCCGGCGACCGCGAGCCCGCGGGCTGGTGGGGCGCCGGGCGCCCGGCGGCGTGGGCCGACGCCGTCGCCGCGGCGCACCGCGTCGCCGCGGCCGCGGGCGTGGAGCTGCGGGTCGTCGCCGCGGGCCTCGCGCCCTTCCACCCCGGCCGCTGCGCCCAGCTGCGGGTGGGCGACTGGCCGGTCGGGCACGCGGGCGAGCTGCACCCGAAGGTCGTCGAGGCGCTCGGGCTGCCGCCCCGCACCTGCGCGATGGAGCTCGACCTCGACGCCCTGCCGCTGGTCGACGACCACCCCGCGCCGCGGGTGTCGCCGTACCCGCCGGTCGGGGTGGACGTCGCGCTGGTCGCCGACGCGGGCGTGCCCGCCGCCGACCTCACCGACGCCCTGCGCGACGGCGGCGGCGACCTGCTGGAGGACGTGCGCCTGTTCGACGTCTACACCGGCGCGCAGGTGGGGGAGGGCCGGCGGTCGCTGGCGTTCACCCTCCGCTTCCGCGCCCCGGACCGCACGCTGACCAGCGAGGAGGCCAACACCGCCCGCGACGCGGCCGTCGCCGTCGCGGCGCAGCGGCACGGGGCGGCCCTGCGCGCCTGACCGGTGCGGCGCGCCCGCGTATCCGGAGCGCCCCACCACCCTCCTCCCCGTGGGACCGTGACGGGCGCCGACGGTGGAGGTGGACGGTGGGCCAGCACTGGGTCGAGCTCCGCGTGCACGGGGTGCGGGCCACCGCGCCCGAGGACATGCTCGACGTCGACCGCGTCGTGCAGGTGGCCGGTGACGAGCTGGGCCGGGTGTTCCGCCGCGCCGGCCGGCGCGGCGAGCGCCTCCCCGAGCCCGACGGGCACGTCGTGGAGGCCTACCACTGGGGGGAGCTGACGTCGGGGTCGTTCGCCCAGGCCCTGTGGTTGCTGCTCGCCCCGTTCGGGCTGCTCAACGCCGCGCAGTTCACCCTGCCCCGGCCGGTCCCGCCCCCCGGCGCCGATCCCCGCGCCCCGCGGCGCTGGCACGGCCTCGCCTCGGCGGCGCTGCGGCTGACCGGTGTGGCGATGACGGCCCTGTTCGTCCTCACCGTCGGGGTCCTCACCGTCGACCTGTGGGTCTGGCAGCAGGCGCGGGCGACGAGCCCGCTGCCGTACGTGCTCGCGCTGCTGGCGCCCGTGGCGCTCCTGGCCGTGTTCCCGTGGGCGGCCGGGCCGCGCGCGCCGGACGTGCGGCAGGCCTCCCGCACCCCCGCGCCCGAGCTGCCCGCCGATCCCGCGCCCACCGACCCCGCCCCCGCAGCCGGGCCCGGTGCCGCGGCCGCCGCGCCGGAGGCGAGCGAGCTGACGGGCCGGGAGTTCTTCGACGGGACCCCGCACCTGCGCGCGCTGCAGCTGCTGCACGTCGCCGCCGGGCTCGCCCTCGTCGCCGCGCTCGCCGCGTCCGTGACCACCTCGGCGGTCGTCGCCGCCGGCGTGCGCGCCGCCGCCGGTGTCCTCGTGGTCGTCGTGTGCGCCGTGGTGACGGCCGGTGTGCCCGAGCTCGACGTGGTCGCGACCCGCGGGAGGCTCCCGCACGCCCGGCGGGAGGCGCGGTGCCGCCGGGCCCGGCGCACCGCGATGGTGCTCGCGGTGCTCGCGGGCCTCGACCTCCTGGTGGCGCTGGTCGCCGTGGTGACCGCGCCCGCGGGCGGCGGGACCGGCCGGCTGCCCGGTGTCGACGCCCTCGCCTGCCTCGTGATGGCGCTCGCCGTCGTCGGGGTGGCGCTGCTCGCCGTCGGGAACGCGGGGCTGCTGCGCACTGTCCGGGCGGCCGACGCGCGGCCCTTCGCGCCCTACGCCCGCGGCTGGGGGTGCACCCTGCTGGCGCTGTTCGGCCTGTTCCTCGGCGTCGGCTACTCGGGGGCCTTCAGCACCGTGGCCGCGACCGCGCTGACCTCGCCCGAGCGCCCGGTCGTCGTCCCCGAGCTCTTCTCGCGCGTGGCCTACGCCTGGGGCGTCGCGGTGCTGGGGATGGCCCTGCTCGTGGCGCTGCTCGTGGTGCGGCGCGCCCGCGCGCTGCCCCGGCTGGCCGCGCGGGCCGTCCGGCAGCACCGCGGCCGGCTCACCCGCCGCTGGACGTGGAAGGTCGCCTCGGCGATGTGGACGGCCCGGCTCAAGAACGGCCTCGGGGGCGTGCTGGCCGTCTTCGGGCTGCTCGGCGTGCTGCTGACGGTGGCGGCGGCGCTGGAGCTGCCGCCGGTGTTCGGGTGGCCCGCCGTCGCGCTGCCCGGGGTGCTGGCCGACCTCAGCTGGTGGCCGCGGCCCGGGGAGCCGTGGCCGGCCCCGCAGGTCGCGGTGCTCACGCTCGGCACGCTGTCGCTCACCGCCCTGGCCACCACGCTGCTGCTGCTCACCCGCACCGCGCTGTTCGGCGCGGCCGCCCGCCGCGGCATCAACGTGGTCTGGGACGTCATCGCGTTCTGGCCGCGCACCGCGCACCCCTTCGTGCCCTCGGCCTACTCGGCCCGGGCGGTCGCCGACCTGGAGGACCGCGTCCGGTGGCACCTCGCCGCCGACGGCGGCGCCGCCGACCGCGTCGCCGTCTGCGGGCACAGCCAGGGCAGCCTGCTGGCCTTCGCCGCCCTCGTCCGGCTCGCCGCGTCCCCGGCCGACGCCGCGCTGCTCGACCGGGTCGCGTTCCTGTCCTTCGGCTCGCAGCTGCAGGTGATGTTCGCCCGCGGGTTCCCGGCCTACGTCGACCGCGCGGCGATCCAGGGCCTGTTCGACCGCCTCGACGGCCGGTGGCGCAACCTCTACCGCGACACCGACCCCCTCGCCGGCCCGGTCCTGAGCTGGCGGCGCGGGGGACCGGGCTGGATCGGCCCGGTCCCCGCCCCCCGTGGTCGCCCCCCGGCGGGGCGGGAGGAGTTCGGCCCGGACTGGCGGCTGGCCGACCCCGTCCCGCCGGCCGACCCCACCCTGCAGGTGAGCCACCTGCTCCCGCTGCGCGGCCACGGCGAGTTCTGGCTCGACCCCGCCTGGTACGACGCGCTGGCCGCCGTCGGCTGCGCCCGGACGACCGACGGCCCGGTCCGCCCGGAGCCGGTGCCCGCCGAGCGGCACCGCGAGCGGTTCGACGTGCTCCTCGACGGCGCGGCGGGACGGGGGGACCCGCGCGGCCTGCCCGCCGGGGGGTCCGTCGACGGCCCGGGCGGGGGTGCGGGCCTGACCGCGGGCGAGCCGGGCCGCTGACGGCGCGCTGCCGCGCTGTGGGTGCGGCCACGTCCCCGCCCGCGGGGGCGGGGGGCGGCGCAGGATGGGCCGGTGGCGGTCACGGGGGAGCGGAGCAGGCTGCGGCTGCTGCAGCTGGCCACGTTCACGAGCAGCTGCGACCGGTTCGCGATCGCCCCGCTGCTCGTCGCGATCGGGCTCGACCTCGGCGTCCCCCTCTCGGCCGCGGCGGCCGTCGCCGGCGGCTACTTTCTGGCCTACGGGCTGATGCAGCCGGTGTGGGGGATGGTCAGCGACCGCATCGGGCGGGTGCGGGTGATGCGCCTGGCGCTGCTCGGCGCCGCCCTGGCCGGGGTGGTCTCCGCGGTCGCGCCGACGGTCCTCGTGCTGGGCGCGGCCCGGGTCGCCGCCGGCGCGTGCTTCGCCGCGGTCGTGCCGTCCACGCTCGTGTACGTGGGCGACGTGTGGCCCGCCGCCACCCGGCAGCGGCCGATCTCGGACATCCTCACGTCCTCCGCGCTGGGGATCGCGCTGGCGACCGTCGGGGCGGGCGTGCTCGCCGACCTGGTCGGCTGGCGCGTCGTGCCGGCCGTGACGGCGGCGGTGGCCGCCGGGCTGTGGGTCGCGCTGGCCCGCCTGCCCGAGCCGGAGCGGGAGCCCCCGTCGGGCTCGCCGCTGCGGTCGATCGGGCGGGTGCTGCGCTCCCGGTGGGGACTGCTCGTGCTGGGCGTCGTGCTCGTCGAGGGGGCGGTCGCGCTCGGCGTGCTCACCTACGTGGCGCCGGCCGTGCAGTCGCTGGGGTGGTCGGCCGGCGTGGCCGGGCTGGTCGCCGCCGCGTTCGGCGTGGGCGCGCTCGGGTTCTCCCGGGTCGTGCGGGTGCTGGTCAGCCGCGTCGCACCGGCCGGCATCGCCGCCATCGGCGGGGCGTGCCTCGTGCTGGCCTGGGCGGTGCCGGCCGTCGCGGTGACGGTGCCGACCCTCGCGGTCGCCGGGGGGCTCGCCGGCGCGGCGTGGGCGTTCCTGCACACCACCCTGCAGACCTGGGCCACCGACGTGGTGCCGGCCGAGCGGGCCACGGCGGTCGCGCTGTTCGCGGGGTGCCTGTTCCTCGGCAGCGCGCTCGGCACGGCGGTCGCCGCCCCGTTCGCCGAGGCCGGCGCCTACGGGACGGTGTTCGCCGCGTCCGCGGTGGTGGCGGTGCCGGTGGCGGTCGTCGCGGCGCTCGGGCGGCGCCGCTACGCGCGACGGGCCTGATCCCGGCGGCGCCCGCGCCGGCGGTGGGTCGGCGGAGGCGGTGGCTGACCGACCGGCGGCGGTTCCTCCCTCGATGGAGCACGCCGCGCGGACGACCCTGGCCGACTCGGGGCGACCCCGACCCGGAGGCGGCCCCGCACCGCCGAGTTCGTCGGGAGGTGGCAGGACGTGCGGAGCACGCGGGGAACCACCGATCCCGCCGGGCCGCCCGCCGGGGTGCCGGCCGACGGCAGGTCGTGGGTCTCGTCCCTCGGGGTCACGTTCCGGGCTGCTGGCGCGAGGTAGGCAGAGCGACGACCGCAACCGGAGGGGGCCGCACGATGACCAGTCGGACGCTCCAGCAGGGTCGACGGGGCCGAGGGCGGGATCTGGTCCTCGCCCTGTGCGTCCTCCTGCTCGCCGGGTGCGCGGGCGGGCCGCAGCAGGCGGCCGAGCCCGGGGCGCCCCACGGGCACGCCGGGCCGGGCGTCTCCTCCCCGGCCACCGCCCCGGCGTCGCCGTCCGACACGGCACTGCAGCTGCAGGAGCTGCTCGGCCAGCACTCGGTCCTGGCTGCGGACATGATGCGCGGCCGGATCCGCAACGACGAGGACTTCGGGCAGGCCGCGAACACCGCCATCGGCACCAACAGCGACGCCCTGGCCCAGATCGTCGGATCCCTGTTCGGTGAGCCCGCGGCCACCCGGTTCCACGAGCTGTGGGCGGGTCACGTCGCTGCGTTCTCCAACTACGCACGCGGGCTCGCGACCGGTGACGCCGCGGTGTCCGACGAGGCCCGGACGACGCTGGTCCGGTTCGAGAACGACCTCGCCGACTTCTTCTCCACCGCCTCGCAGGGACGGTTGACCAGCGACGCGGCCAGGACCGCCGTCCTCACCCACGTCGAGCACCTCCTCGGGCAGGCGGACGCGTACGCGGCGCGGGACTACGCGCGCTCCGACGAGATGTACCGGACCGGCTACTCGCACGCCTTCCAGCTCGGGCAGGCCCTGGGCACCACCCTGCTGCCGCCGGAACAGGCGGCCGCACTGGAGTCGCCGGGGTGGCGCCTGCGCTCGGAGCTCGGCCGGTTGCTCGGCGAGCACGTGGCGCTGGTCCTCGCGGCGCTGCGCGCAGGCGCCACCGACAGCCCCGACTTCGCCGCGGCCGGCGCCGCCGTGAACGGCAACACGGCCGACCTCGCGGCGGCGGTCGGCACCCTGTTCGGCGACGAGGCGGCCGGCGAGTTCACGTCGCTGTGGGCCGACCACGTCGACCAGCTGATGAGCTACACCACCGGCGTCGTCACCGACGACGCCGCACGCCGGGACGGGGCCTCCGCCGAGCTCCGGGCCTTCGAGACCCGCATGGCCGCGTTCCTCGGGACGGCCACGGGCGACAGGCTGGCCGCGGCGGATCTCGCGAGCGCGTTCCTGGCCCACGACGAGATGCTGCTGCGCCAGGTCGACGCGTTCGCCGCCGGGGACTACCCGCAGGCGCACGCACTCGCGTACGACACCTACGGCGCCATGTTCGATCTCGCGCAGCAGCTGTCGGACGCCTTCGGCGACACCGTGGCCGCCCGGCTGCCGCAGGGCGGTGCGGCGACCGGCGGTGGCGGTACGGCCCCGGGGGAAGGGTGAGCAGCCGGGCGCACCGGCGCACCGCCGCCAGCGCCGTCGCCCTGGCGACGGTGTCGACGGCCGCCGTCATCTGGTCGCAGGGCGCGGCGGGCAGCCCCGGGAGCAGTCGTGCGGAGGCGACGGTGCCGTCCGCGGACGCGCCCGCGGCGCAGTCCTTCCGGTCCGTCCGGGGCTACGAGGAGGTCGCGGTGCCCGTGCGGCTGCGCATCCCCGCGGCGGACGTCGACACCCCGCTCGACCGGCTCGGTCGTGCCGCCGACGGCACGATCGAGGTGCCGTCCGACTACGACACCGCCGGGTGGTTCCAGGAGGGACCGCGGCCCGGCCAGCCGGGCCCGGCGGTGGTCCTCGGGCACGTCGACTCCCGGCGCGGACCGGCCGTCTTCTTCCGGCTGTCCGGGCTCGCGGCGGGCGCGGAGGTGCTCGTCGACCGGGCCGACGGCAGCACGGCCGCCTTCCGGGTGACCGCGACGCATCGGGTCCCCAAGGTCGCGTTCCCGACCGACGAGGTGTACGGCCCGACACTCGAGGCGTCCCTGCGGCTGGTGACGTGCGGTGGCGGCTTCGACCGCGCGACAGGGAGCTACCGGGACAATGTCATCGTCTACGCCGAGCCCGTCCGGTAGCCGCCGGCCGCGGCGCCGCGCCGTGCTGCTGCTGGTCCTCGCCGTGCAGCTGCTCGCGGTCACGGGCGCCGCGGCCGCCCAGCCGGAGATCGTCGTGGTCGCGCGGGCGGCCGAGGACCGGGTGCGCCTCGTGGTGGACGTGCGCGGGGTCGACGACCAGCCCCTGGAGCCCCGGTCCTTCTCCACGACAGTGGACGGCGCGCCCCTGCCGACCACCGCCGAACCCGTGCTGTCCGACCGGCTCGCCATGGTCGTGGTCGTCGACGCCTCCGACGCCGGGGGGCCGGTGCTGCAGGCCGGGATCAGCGGCCTGACCAGCTTCGTGCTGGCGGCGCCGGCGTCGACGTCCTGCGCGCTCGTCGCCGACGCCGCTCCGCCCGACCCGCTGGCGCCGCTGCAGCCCGGGCCGGCCGGCACGCTGCGGGCGCTGGCGGCCCTGCGGCCCCACGGTGACCGGGACACCTCCGGCGCCGTCGACCTGGCGCTGGCGCAGCTGCCCGCGGGCGTCGCGCAGCCGCGCGTCGTCGTCCTCCACACCGCCGCACCCGACGCCGGAGGCGAGTCCGCCGCGGACCTCACCGAGCGGCTGAACGCGGCGGGTGTCCTCCTGGCCGTGGTCACGACGGCCGGGGACGGGCGGGCCGCGCCGCAGTACTGGTCGACGGTCGCCGCCGGCACCGGCGGGGTCGCCGTGGGCGCACGGGCGTCCGAGGTGGTCCCGGCGTTCGACCGGTTGGCGGCCGCGCTGCGCACGCGCTACCTGCTGACGACACCCCTGCCGGACCGGCTCCCGGCGACGGTGACCGTGCGGGTCGACACGCCGGGCCGGCCGCTCACGGCCGTCGCGGTCGTCGCGGACCAGGCCCTCCCGCCCGGGCTGCGCCCCGATCTGCGCCTGCCCGTCACGCTCGCCGGTTGCGTGCTCGCGCTGGTGACCGGCGTGCTCGCGGTGGAGGCCGCCCTGCAGGCCCGGCGGTGGGCGAGCCGGCGCCGGTAGCGGGCTGGGAGGTCGGGCAGCTCGGGCAGGCGCACCACGCCCATGGTGGCCGGTGGGGCGTCAGAACGGCTGCGCGGGCCCTGACGCAGCCGTCGTGCACCCCGCGCAGCCGTTGCAACGGCTGCGTGCGGGACGGAACGACTGCGGGGCCGGCGGCGCAGCCGTTGTGGCGCGCCCGCCGAGGAGCGGTGCGCCGACGACCGGTGCCCCGACGACCGCGACCCCGGCCCCACCGCGAGCGTGGACCGGTGGAGTGGGAGGGAGTGCCCCGGACCCCTGCGCCGGCCGAGCTGCGCACCTACCGGTCGGTTGCGCATGTCCCGACGTGCGCGGGCGGCTGGAGGGTGCGCAGCTCGCCGGCCACCGCGGGGTGGGGCGTCCGGGCACCACGACGGCTGCGCCCGATCCGTGACCGTCAGCCCAGGTGCCGCAGGGCCTCGCGCCGCGACAGCGGGGACAGGTCCGGGTGCTCGGCCACGAACCGGCGGACCCACTCCGGGTCGGTGCGGGCGTGCTGGCGCAGCGCCCACCCGATCGCCTTGCGGAGGAAGAAGTCGGGGTCGGCCAGGTTGGCCTCGACCGCCGCGGCCAGCAGCGCTGTGTCGGTGGCGGCGCGCGAGCCGAGCTGGGCGATGACGGCGGTCCGCCGCAGCCAGCGGTCCGGATCGGTCGCCCATCCCCGCAGCACCGGGGTCAGCGCCCCGGGGTCGGCGCGCAGCAGCGGCCCGATCCGCTTGGTGGCGATCTCGTCGGTCGTGTCCCACCAGGCGCCGGTGACGATCCAGTGCCGGTGGAGCGGCACCCACGACGCGTCCTGGGGCGGGGACCACCGGCGCTGCCCGGTCAGGGCGATCGCGACGTAGCGGTCCTCCCGGAACTCCGCGCCGTCCCACAGCTCGCGGACCTGCGCGCCGAACGCCGCGGCGTCCGGGGCCGGACGGGTCGCGACCAGCTCGCGCACCAGCGCGTCCCGGGCCGGCTTCGGCACGCCGCGGAACGGCATCACCGACTTCATGTAGGCCTGCATGGCGGGGGCGGCGACCGGGTCGGCGAGCGCGGCCAGCCCCTCCCGGACCGCCTGGACGAGGGGGATCACGCGAGGAGTCTCCCCGGTTCCCGCCGCGCCCCCGCCCCGACCAGCAGCAGGGCCGCCCTGCTGCGATCCCGGGACGGGAACGAGTTTGCATGAGGTTGCAGTCTCGTGCATAGTCATCCACGTGGTGCGGATCGCGGTGGCCGGGGCGAGCGGGTACGCCGGGGGTGAGGTCCTCCGGCTGCTGCTCGCGCACCCGGAGGCGGAGATCGGGGCGCTGACCGCCGGCGGGAGCGCCGGCACGCGCCTGGGCGAGCACCAGCCGCACCTGCCGCCGCTGGCCGACCGCGTGCTCGCCGAGACCGCGCCCGAGGTCCTCGCCGGCCACGACGTCGTGTTCCTCGCGCTGCCCCACGGGCACAGCGCGGCGCTGGCCGCGCAGCTCGGCCAGGACGTCGTGGTGATCGACTGCGGCGCCGACCACCGGCTCGCCGACCCCGGCGCGTGGGAGCGCTGGTACGGCGCCGACGGGGAGGGGAGCGAGCACGCGGGCGCCTGGCCCTACGGCCTGCCCGAGCTCCCCGGCGCCCGCGACGCGCTGCGCGGCGCCCGCCGCGTCGCCGTGCCCGGCTGCTACCCGACCGCGGTCAGCCTCGCCCTGGTGCCGGCCCTGGCCGCCGGGCTCGCCGGGCCCGAGGTCGTCGTCACCGCCGTCACCGGCACCTCCGGCGCGGGCAGGGCGCTCAAGCCGCACCTGCTCGGCGCCGAGGTGATGGGCTCGCTGTCGGCGTACGGCGTCGGCGGCGTCCACCGGCACACCCCCGAGATCGTGCAGAACCTCTCCGCCGCCGCCGGCACGACCGTCGGGGTGAGCTTCACCCCGGTGCTCGCGCCGCTGCCGCGGGGCATCCTCGCCTCCTGCTCGGCGCCCACCACCGCCTCCGCGGCCGACGTGCGCGCGGCCTACGACAAGGCCTACGCCGACGAGCCGTTCGTGCACCTGCTGCCCGAGAGCGTCTGGCCGACCACGGCCGCGACGCTGGGCGCCAACACCTGCCACCTGCAGGTCACCGTCGACCCGGACGCGGGCCGGCTGATCGCGGTCGCCGCGATCGACAACCTCACCAAGGGCACCGCCGGCGCGGCCGTGCAGTGCATGAACCTGGCCCTCGGCCTGCCCGAGACCACCGGTCTCCCGCTGAACGGAGTCGCGCCATGACCGGCCGCAGCTCGTCGGAGGACGCACCGTGACCGTCACCGCCCCTCGCGGCTTCCGTGCGGCGGCCGTCGCCGCCGGCATCAAGGACGGCGGGCGGCTCGACCTCGCCCTGGTCGTCAACGACGGGCCGGGCCGGGCCGCGGCGGGGATGTTCACCACCAACCAGGTCAAGGCGGCTCCCGTGCTGTGGTCGCAGCAGGTGCTCACCGGCGGCGCCCTGCGCGCCGTGGTGCTGAACTCCGGCGGGGCCAACGCGTGCACCGGTCCGCAGGGCTTCCAGACCGCGCACGCGACGGCGGAGAAGGCGGCCGAACTGCTCGACTGCGGGGCGATCGAGGTAGCCGTCTGCTCCACCGGCATCATCGGCCAGCAGCTGCCCCGCGACCTGCTCCTGGCCGGGCTGGAGAAGGCGGCCGCCGGCCTGTCCGCCGACGACGCCACCCCCGTGGCCACCGCCGTCCTCACCACGGACAGCCGCCCCAAGCAGGTGCACGTCGTCCGCGACGGCTGGAGCGTCGGCGGGTTCGCCAAGGGCGCGGGCATGCTCGCCCCGAACATGGCGACGATGCTGGTCGTCCTGACCACCGACGCCGTCGCCGACGCCGCCGCCTGCGACGCCGTCCTGCGCGCGGCCGTCGCGCGCACGTTCGACCGCCTCGACGTCGACGGCGGCACCTCCACCAACGACACCGTGCTGCTGCTGGCCTCGGGCGCCTCGGGCGCGGCCCCCGCGGTCGACGAGCTCACCGCCGCGGTCACCGGGGCCTGCGCCGCGCTGGCCCGCGAGCTGCAGGACGACGCGGAGGGCGCCACCAAGCGCGTGACGATCACGGTGACGGGCGCGCGCACCGAGGCCGACGCCGTCGCGGTCGGCCGCACCGTCGCCCAGGACAACCTGTGCAAGACCGCGTTCTTCGGCTCGGACCCCAACTGGGGGCGGATCGCGATGGCCGTGGGGCGCTCGCCCGGTGAGGTCGCCACCGACTCGCTGTCGATCACCCTCAACGGGGTGGTGGTGTGCCGCGACGGTGTCGCCGCCGGCGACCGGCACGCGGCCGACCTGTCCGGCGTCGACGTCCACGTGGAGATCGACCTCGGCCTCGGCGACGGCACCGCGGAGTTCCTCACCACCGACCTGTCGCACGCCTACGTCGAGGAGAACAGTGCGTACTCCAGCTGACGAGCGGCTGGCCCGGGCGGGGGAGAAGGCGGGGATCCTCGCCGAGGCGCTGCCCTGGCTGCAGCGCTTCCACGGCCGCGTCGTCGTCGTCAAGTACGGCGGCAACGCGATGGTCGACGAGGAGCTCAAGCAGGCCTTCGCCCAGGACATGGTGTTCCTGCGCCTGGCGGGCATCCACCCGGTCGTGGTGCACGGCGGCGGGCCGCAGATCAGCGCCATGCTCGCCCGGCTCGGCCTGCCCGGCGAGTTCCGCGGCGGGCTGCGGGTCACCACGCCCGAGACGATCGACGTGGTGCGGATGGTGCTGGTCGGGCAGGTCGGCCGCGAGCTCGTCGGCCTGGTCAACCAGCACGGCCCCTACGCCGTCGGCCTGTCCGGCGAGGACGCGGGCCTGTTCACCGCCGAGAAGCGCACCGCGCTGGTGGGCGGCGAGGCCGTCGACATCGGGCTGGTCGGCGACGTCGTCTCGGTCAGCCCGGACGCCGTGCTCGACATCGTCCGCGCGGGGCGCATCCCCGTCGTGGCCGGCATCGCCCCGGACGTCGACGGGCAGGTCTACAACATCAACGCCGACAGCGCCGCCGCCGCCCTGGCCGCGGCCCTGGGCGCGGCGAAGCTCGTCGTCCTCACCGACGTCGAGGGTCTCTACGCGGCCTACCCCGACCCGGACTCGCTGATCAGCGAGCTGAGCGCCGACGAGCTGGAGCCGATGCTGCCGGGGCTGGAGAGCGGGATGGCGCCGAAGATGGAGGCCTGCCTGCGGGCGGTGCGCGGCGGGGTCGGGCGGGCCCACGTGATCGACGGGCGGGTGCCGCACGCGGTCCTGCTCGAGGTGTTCACCAGCGAGGGAGTCGGAACGATGGTGGTCCCGTGAGCGAGCTCGCGAGCGAACCGACAGCGCAGGGCGAGTTCGCCCGCCGGTGGGAGTCGGCCATGATGGGCAACTACGGCACCCCGCCGATCGCGCTCGTGCGCGGCAGCGGCGCCGAGGTCTGGGACGCCGAGGGCCGCCGCTACCTCGACCTGCTCGGCGGCATCGCCGTCAACGCCCTGGGCCACGCGCACCCCGCCGTCGTCGAGGCCGTCACCCGGCAGATCGCGACGCTGGGCCACACCTCGAACCTCTACATCACCGAGCCCCCGCTGGCGCTGTCCGAGCGGCTGCTGGAGCTGCTGGGGGCACCGGGCCGGGTGCTGCTGTGCAACTCCGGCGCCGAGGCCAACGAGGCCGCGTTCAAGATCGCGCGCCGCACCGGGCGGCCGCACGTCGTCGCGGCCGAGAACGCCTTCCACGGCCGCACGATGGGCGCGCTGGCCCTCACCGGCCAGGCGCCGAAGCGGGCGCCGTTCGAGCCGCTCGTCCCCGGGGTGTCCCACGTGCCCTACGGCGACGCGGCCGCGCTCGACGCCGCCGTGGACGCCGACACCGCCGCGGTGTTCCTCGAACCGGTCATGGGGGAGGCGGGTGCGGTCACCCCGCCCGCGGGCTACCTCGCGGCCGCCCGGGAGATCACGGCGTCCCGCGGCGCCCTGCTCGTGCTCGACGAGGTGCAGACCGGCATCGGGCGCACCGGCTCCTGGTTCGCCCACCAGGCCGCCGGGATCGTGCCGGACGTGGTCACGCTGGCCAAGGGCCTGGGCGGCGGCCTGCCCATCGGGGCCTGCGTCGGCCTCGGCGCGGCCGGTGAGCTGCTCGAACCCGGCCAGCACGGCACCACGTTCGGCGGCAACCCGGTGTGCGCGGCCGCGGCGCTCGCCGTCCTGGACACGATCGCGAGCGACGGGCTGCTCGAGCACGTCAGCCTGGTCGGCAAGACGATCGTCACCGGCGTGGAGGAGCTGGGGCACCCGCTGGTGCGCGGCGTCGACGGCGCCGGGCTGCTCATCGGGATCGTGCTCGGCGAGCCGGTGTCCGCGCCGCTCGCCGCCGCGGCCCGCGACGCCGGGTTCCTCGTCAACAACGCCGCGCCCGACCGGCTCCGGCTCGCCCCGCCGCTGGTGCTCACCCGGGAGCAGGCCGGCGAGTTCCTCGCCGCGCTGCCCGGGCTGCTGGACGGCGCCTCGTGAGGCACTTCCTGCGCGACGACGACCTCTCCCCGGCCGAGCAGGCCGAGGTGCTGGCCCTGGCGGCCGGGATGAAGGCCGACCGGCTCGCCCACCGCCCGCTGGCCGGGCCCCGGTCGGTCGCGGTCCTGTTCGACAAGCCCTCCACCCGCACCCGGGTGTCGTTCGAGGTCGGGATCGCCCAGCTCGGCGGCCACCCGCTGATCGTCGACGCGCGGGCCAGCCAGCTCGGGCGGGGCGAGACCATCGCCGACACGGCGCGGGTGCTGTCCCGCTACGTCGACGCGATCGTCTGGCGCACCGGCGACCACGCGCGCATCGAGGAGATGGCCGCCGCGGCCACCGTGCCGGTGGTCAACGCGCTCACCGACTCCTTCCACCCGTGCCAGGTGCTCGCCGACCTGCAGACCGTCCAGGAGCGGCTGGGCCGGCTCGCCGGTGTCGCGCTGACCTACCTGGGCGACGGCGCGAACAACATGGCCCACTCGCTGCTGCTCGGCGGCGCCACCGCCGGGATGCACGTGCGGGTCTGCGCGCCCGAAGGCTTCCGGCCCGACGCCGAGGTGCTGCGGGACGCGAAGGCGCGGGCCGCGGACACCGGCGGCGGCGTCGAGGTCGTCGCCGACGCGGCCGCGGCCGTGGCCGGGGCGCAGGTCGTCGTCACCGACACGTGGGTCTCCATGGGCCAGGAGGACGACGGGCTCGACCGCGCCGCGCCCTTCCGGGCGCTGCGGGTGGACGCCGACCTGCTGGCCCGGGCCGCCGACGACGCGATGGTGCTGCACTGCCTGCCCGCGCACCGCGGCGACGAGATCACCGACGAGGTGCTCGACGGCCCGCAGAGCGCGGTGTGGGACGAGGCGGAGAACCGCCTGCACGCCCAGAAGGCCCTGCTGACCTGGTTGTTGGAGCGATGACGTCGAACCGGGCGGCCCGGCAGGCCCGCGTCGTCGAGATCGTCCGGGACCGGGACGTGCACAGCCAGGGGGAGCTGCTGGCCCTGCTGGAGCGCGACGGCATCGCCGTCACCCAGGCCACCCTGTCGCGCGACCTCGACGAGCTCGGCGCGATCAAGGTCCGGGGCGCCTACGTCATCCCGGACGACGGCAGCCCGGTCCGCGGCGTCGAGGGCGGCACGGCCCGCCTCGCCCGCCTGCTGGGGGACCTGCTCACCGGTTCGGACGCCAGTGGGAACCTGGCCGTCCTGCGCACCCCGCCGGGGGGAGCGCACTACCTGGCCAGCGCGCTCGACCGCGCGGCCCTGCACGACGTCGTCGGCACCATCGCCGGCGACGACACCCTCCTGGTGGTGGCCCGCGAGCCCCTCACCGGCGCCGAACTCGTCGCGCTCCTGCGCGACCTCCGATGACGAGGAGCACGTCGTGAGCAAGGTCCTGACCTCACTGCCGAAGGGCGAGCGCATCGGCATCGCCTTCTCCGGGGGGCTCGACACCTCGGTGGCGGTCGCCTGGATGCGCGAGAGCGGCGGGATCCCGTGCACCTACACCGCCGACCTGGGCCAGTACGACGAGCAGGACATCGCCGGCGTGCCCGCGCGCGCGCAGCAGTACGGCGCGGAGATCGCCCGTGTGGTCGACATCCGGGCGCAGCTGGTCGAGGAGGGCCTGGCCGCGCTCGCGTGCGGTGCCTTCCACATCCGGTCCGGCGGCCGGGCGTACTTCAACACCACTCCCCTGGGCCGCGCCGTCACCGGGACGCTGCTGGTGCGCGCGATGCACGCCGACGACGTCAACATCTGGGGCGACGGCTCGACGTTCAAGGGCAACGACATCGAGCGGTTCTACCGCTACGGCCTGATGGCCAACCCCGAGCTGCGCATCTACAAGCCGTGGCTGGACGCCGACTTCGTCTCCGAGCTGGGCGGTCGCCACGAGATGAGCGCGTGGCTCACCGCCCACGGGCTGCCCTACCGCGACGCGGCCGAGAAGGCCTACTCCACGGACGCCAACATCTGGGGCGCGACGCACGAGGCCAAGACGCTGGAGCACCTCGACGTCTCGCTGGAGACGATCGACCCGATCATGGGCGTGAGGTTCTGGGACCCGTCGGTGGAGATCGCCACGGAGGACGTCGCGGTCACCTTCGAGGCCGGGTACCCGGTGGCGATCAACGGCCGGCGGTTCGACGACCAGGTGGCGCTGGTGCTGGAGGCCAACGCCATCGGCGGGCGCCACGGCCTGGGCATGTCCGACCAGATCGAGAACCGGATCATCGAGGCCAAGTCGCGCGGCATCTACGAGGCGCCCGGGATGGCGCTGCTGTTCGCCGCCTACGAGCGGCTGCTCAACGCCATCCACAACGAGGACACCCTCGCCAACTACCACGCCGCGGGCCGCAAGCTGGGCCGGCTGCTCTACGAGGGCCGCTGGCTCGACCCGCAGGCGCTGATGCAGCGCGAGTCGATCCAGCGCTGGATCGCCTCGCTGGTCACCGGCACCGTCACGCTCCGGCTGCGCCGCGGGGACGACTACACGATCCTCGACACGCAGGGACCCGGCTTCTCCTACCACCCGGACCGGCTCTCGATGGAGCGCGTGGAGAACCCCGCCTTCGGGCCGACCGACCGGATCGGGCAGCTCACGATGCGCAACCTCGACATCGCCGACTCCCGCGCCAAGCTGGAGGCCTACGCCGGCCAGCCGCTGGAGCAGGGCACGGTCCTGGTCGAGCACGGCACCCTGTTCGGCGCGCTGCCCGCGGGCGGCTTCGACCGGATCGCCGCGGCCGGGGACGACGCGGGGGAGCCCGACCTGCTCGACGAGGCCGCGCTGGAAGCGGGGACCGACTGATGGCGACTCACGACCCGTCAGCCCAGAACCCGTCGGCCCGGAACCCGTCGGCCCGGAACTCCTCGACGCTGTGGGGCGGCCGGTTCACCTCCGGGCCCGCGGACGCGCTGGCGGCGCTGTCGAAGTCCACCCACTTCGACTGGCGGCTGGCCCCCTACGACGTCCGGGCCTCGATGGCGCACGCCCGCGTGCAGGCGCGCGCCGGCCTGCTCGACGACGCCGAGCTCACCGGGATGCTCGACGCCCTCGCGAAGCTGGAGGCGGACGTGCAGTCGGGCGCGTTCGGCCCCGCGCCGGACGACGAGGACGTGCACTCCGCCCTGGAGCGCGGGCTCATCGAGCGCGCCGGACCGGAGCTGGGCGGCCGGCTGCGCGCCGGGCGCTCGCGCAACGACCAGGTGGCCACGCTGTTCCGGATGTGGCTGCGCGACGCGGCCCGCCGGGTCGGCGCGGGCGTGCTCGACGTCGTCGACGCGCTGGTGGCCCAGGCCGGCGCGCACCCGGACGCCCCGATGCCCGGCCGCACGCACCTGCAGCACGCCCAGCCCGTCCTGCTCGCCCACCACCTCGCCGCGCACGCCCACGCACTGCTGCGCGACGTCGACCGGCTGCGCGACTGGGACCGCCGCGCCGCCGAGTCGCCCTACGGCTCCGGGGCGCTGGCCGGCTCGTCGCTCGGCCTGGACCCGGAGGCCGTCGCGGCGGAACTGGGCTTCGCGTCGTCGAGCGCCAACTCCATCGACGGCACCGCCTCGCGCGACTTCGCCGCCGAGGCGGCGTTCGTGCTGGCCATGACCGCGGTCGACCTGTCCCGGATCGCCGAGGAGGTGATCGTCTGGGCCACGGCGGAGTTCTCCTACGTCACCCTCGACGACGCCTACTCCACCGGCAGCTCGATCATGCCGCAGAAGAAGAACCCCGACGTCGCCGAGCTGGCCCGGGGCAAGGCCGGCCGCCTCATCGGCAACCTCGCCGGGCTGCTCGCCACGCTCAAGGGCCTTCCGCTCGCGTACAACCGCGACCTCCAGGAGGACAAGGAGCCCCTGTTCGACTCCGTCGAGCAGCTGGAGCTGCTGCTGCCCGCCGTCGCCGGCATGGTGGCCACGCTGCGGTTCCACACCGACCGGCTCGCCGAGCTGGCCCCCGCGGGCTTCACGCTGGCCACGGACGTCGCCGAGTGGCTCGTCCGCCGCGGCGTGCCCTTCCGGACGGCGCACGAGGCGGCCGGCGGGTGCGTCCGCGCCGCCGAGGCCCGGGGCGTCGGCCTGGCCGACCTCACCGACGCCGAGCTGGCCGCCGTCCACCCCTCGCTCACCGCCGGGGTCCGCGAGGTGCTCACGGTGGCGGGCTCGATAGCCTCGAGGGACGCGCGCGGGGGCACCGCGGGCGTCCGCGTCGCCGAGCAGCTCGGCGACCTGCGCGCGGCCGCGGCGACGGCCCGCGCCGCACTCTCGACCGGAGGACCAGCATGACCACGGCGACGTCCCAGCAGGCCGCGTACGACGACCTGGTGGCCCAGGGCCTGTCCCTCGACCTCACCCGGGGCAAGCCGTCGGCGGCCCAGCTCGACCTGTCGGCGGGGATCCTGTCGCTCCCCGGCGACCGCTACCGCTCGGCCGAGGGCACCGACACCCGCAACTACCAGGGCCTGCAGGGCCTGGTCGAGCTGCGGGAGATCTTCGCCCCCGCGCTGCAGGTGCCCGTCGACCAGCTCATCGCGTTCGGCAACTCGTCGCTGGAGCTGATGCACGACACGCTCGTGCACGCGATGCTCTCGCCGCTGCCGGGGGCCGAGCGCCGCTGGGTCGACGAGGAGCGCGTGGTCTTCCTCGCGCCGGTGCCCGGCTACGACAGGCACTTCGCGGTGTGCGACCGGCTCGGCATCGAGCTGGTGGCCGTGCCGATGACCCCCGACGGCCCGGACATGGACGTCGTCGAGGAGCTGGTCGCGGCCGACCCGGCGATCAAGGGCATCTGGTGCGTGCCGAAGTACGCCAACCCGGACGGCACGGTCTACTCCGACGAGACGGTCCGCCGCCTGGCGTCGATGCCGGCGGCCGCGGCCGACTTCCGGATCATGTGGGACAACGCCTACGCCGTGCACCACCTCACCGACGAGGCGGTCGAGATCGCCGACCTGCTGGCGCTGGCCGCCGAGGCGGGCCACGCCGACCGGCCGTTCGTGTTCGGGTCCACCTCGAAGATCACGCTCGCCGGGGCGGGGGTGGCGTTCCTCGGGGCGTCGCCGACGAACGTCCGGTGGTGGCTGGCGCTCACGGCCAAGCGGACGATCGGCCCGGACAAGGTCAACCACCTGCGCCACGCGCTGTTCTTCGGCGACGCCGCCGGGGTCACGGCCCACATGCGGCGCCACCGCGAGCTGATGGCCCCCAAGTTCGCCGTGCTGGAGGACATCCTCACCGAGCACTTCGCCCACACCCCCGGGGTCAGCTGGTCGAGCCCCAAGGGCGGCTACTTCGTCACGCTGAACGTGCCCGAGGGCACGGCCACCGAGGTCGTCCGGCTGGCCAAGGAGGCGGGCATCGCGCTGACGCCCGCCGGCGCGACGCACCCGGGGGGTGTGGACCCGCAGGACGCCACCATCCGCCTGGCCCCGTCCTTCCCGCCGCTCGACGAGGTCGAGAAGGCGATGCGCGGCGTCGCGGTGTGCGTGGAGCTGGCGCTCGCCGGCCGTTGAGCGAGCCCGCGGAGTTCCCGGCGACACCACCGCCGCTGCCGCTGCTGGACCGTGAGGAGCTGCGCGGCGACGTCGTGGCCGCGGCCGTCCGGCTGCTGGGGTGCACGGTGGAGGCCGACACCCCGGAGGGGACGGTCGCGGTGCGCCTCGTCGAGGTGGAGGCCTACCGCGGGGCGGACGACCCGGCGTCGCACAGCTTCCGCGGCCGGACGCCGCGCAACGAGGTGATGTTCGGCCCGCCGGGGCACCTGTACGTCTACTTCGTGTACGGGATGCACTTCTGCGCCAACGTGAGCTGCCTGCCCGACGGGGAGGCCGGCGCCGTGCTGCTCCGCGCGGCCGAGGTGCTGTCCGACCCGGTCGTCGCCCGGGTGCGCCGGCCCACGGCCCGGCGCGACCACGACCTCGCCCGCGGCCCGGCGCGGCTGGCCTCGCTGCTCGGGCTCACCCGGGAGCGCAACGGCGTCGACGTCACCGACGTCACGTCGCCGGTGCGGCTGCGGGCGGGCGCCCCCGTCCCGGCCTCCGCGGTGCGGACCGGTCCCCGGGTGGGCGTGGCCACCGCCCGCGACGTGCCGTGGCGGTTCTGGATCGACGGGTCGCCCGCGGTGAGCGCCTATCGGCCCGGGCGGGTCCGAACCCGCTAGCGGGGCTGCGGGAGGATGGTGCGGTGAGTGGCGACGTGCTGGACGACCTGGAGTGGCGCGGTCTCATCGCGCAGAGCACCGACCGCGACGCGCTGCGCCGCGACCTCGACGACGGTGTGCTCACGCTGTACTGCGGGTTCGACCCGTCCGCCCCGAGCCTGCACGCCGGCAACCTCGTCCCGCTGCTCACGCTGCGCCGCTTCCAGCAGGCCGGGGCGCGGCCGATCGTCCTGGCCGGCGGCGCGACCGGCATGATCGGCGACCCCCGTGACGTCGGCGAGCGGTCGCTGAACAGCGCCGAGACGGTGCTGGACTGGGCGTCGCGGATCCGCGGGCAGCTCGAGCGGTTCGTCACGTTCGACGACTCCCCGACCGGCGCCCTGGTCGTGAACAACCTGGAGTGGACGGGCGCCCAGACGACGCTGGAGTTCCTCCGCGACATCGGCAAGCACTTCTCGGTGAACGTCATGCTCGGCCGGGAGACCGTCAAGCGCCGGCTGGCAGCCGAGGGGATGAGCTACACCGAGTTCAGCTACCTGCTGCTGCAGAGCCAGGACTACCTGCACCTGCACCGCCGGCACGGCTGCCGCCTGCAGATCGGCGGGTCCGACCAGTGGGGCAACATCGTCGGGGGAGTCGAGCTCATCCGGCGGGTCGACGGCGCCACGGCGCACGCGCTGACGACGCCGCTGGTCACCGACTCGGAGGGCCGCAAGTTCGGCAAGTCCACCGGTGGCGGCAACATCTGGCTCGACCCGGAGATGACCAGCCCGTACGCCTGGTACCAGTTCTTCGTCAACGTCCCCGACGCCGACGTGGGCCGGTACCTGCGCCTGTTCACCTTCCTGCCGCGCGAGGAGATCGAGGCCCTCGAGGCCGACGTCGCCGAGCGGCCCCACCTGCGCGCCGGACAGCGCGCGCTGGCCGACGAGCTGACGACGCTGGTGCACGGCAGGCGCCAGACCGAGCAGGTCGTGGCGGCGAGCGGTGCCCTGTTCGGCCGGGGGGAGCTGCGCGAGCTGGACGCCGGCACCCTCGACGCGGCGCTCGGCGAGGTGCCGCGGGCGGACGTCGCCCCGGGGGAGGAGCCGACGATCGTCGACCTCCTCGTGGCCACCGGGCTGAGCGACAGCCGCAGCGCGGCGCGGCGGGCGGTCGGCGAGGGCGGGGCGTACGTCAACAACGCGAAGGTGGTCGACGAGAGCTGGACGCCGGCCGCGGACGACCTCCTGCCCGGTGGGTGGCTGGTCGTGCGCCGGGGCAAGCGGAACCTGGCCGGGGTGCACGTCTCCGCCTCCTGACCAGCGCGGACGTCGGGAAGGGACCCCCCGCGGAACGGGCTGGGAGCGGCATGTGTAACTTTCTCCTCGTCGCCACGGCGGGCAGCACGACAGACCGGGACGAGCTCTTCGGCCCGAGTCACAGCCCGCGGAACGGCGGACCTCCGTCCGGCCCGCACCTCACGGTGCGCCGACGGGGAGGTGGGCCTGGCGGAGCTTGACTCCGCGCTCAGGACCATGTAGGTTGTGGGAGTTGTCGCCTCCGCGGGCAGCACGACAGACCGGGACGATGTCATCGGACCAGGGTCAGCCCGCCGGACAGCGACAGACCACATGCAGGGCCTACCGACTCCGGTCGAAGGTCCTGCGCCCTGGGACGCCGGAGCTCGACTCCGAGACACGGACCAGACAACGCAGGGACGATGCCCCGGAGCGGTCCGCGAGGACCGTGGTGGTGTGCGGGTGTCTTTTGAGAACTCAACAGTGTGTCGAGCTTTATCATGTTCTGGTTGTTGTGCCAGATATGTTTGTTGACCGAGCTTTGTCTCGGTCTTTGTAGGGCCAGTTTTTGTTGGAGAGTTTGATCCTGGCTCAGGACGAACGCTGGCGGCGTGCTTAACACATGCAAGTCGAGCGGTAAGGCCCTTCGGGGTACACGAGCGGCGAAC